>Ga0172379_10000651_pt1 | contig 83869 bp, 86 predicted proteins | sample GrowelOW334metaG_FD_119756 | JGI IMG/M metagenome (GOLD analysis project Ga0172379, IMG submission 119756) | Groundwater microbial communities from an aquifer near a municipal landfill in Southern Ontario, Canada - Groundwater well OW334 metaG | ecosystem: Environmental > Aquatic > Deep... | reverse complement strand
TCCGCGCACTGAGAAAGCTCCTTATGTAAAATTGGCAATTCGTAAACTGGATACCATCAAGGTGTTTTTAATGATTCTCTGGGAAACTGAATCATTAGATGGCAAAAAGTATATAGCCCTGTCTACACCTTTGGATGAAATCGGAAAAATGTTGGGCGGTTGGTTAGGCCAACTCAATAAACAAAACTCTCCCGGATGTCCAGGAGAGAAACAAAGATAGTAGCGAGCACCGCAGACGGGTTATTGGCATTCCAGTCGTTGTCGAGCCAGTTGTAGTTCCAGTTCCACTTGCCGTCATTCCAGTACAAGTAGAGAACGTTCCGGTTACCGTCCGGGTTGAGCAAGATTATATAGGATGCCACCCGTGCCACTGCTCTTTGAATACTCTTAGAGCTGTATTTTATGCGACATCTTCAATGTCTTAGCACCCTATACCAAGTATCTTCATTTTTTGAAGTTTCTGCCTGCAACCTCTGTTTCTAACCTTGATCAGAAACATTCTCATCGCAGGGATACTGGGTTCGGCCGCCAACAACCGTGATCGCTGGCCTTATTTGCCTAATTCCATACTTAGTTTACCAGATACAGAAAACCCGCGTTCAGGAGAACGCGGGTAAGAGTCAAGTTCAAAGAGACAAAGGGCAGGGCAAAGGTTCTTAGCCCAAAGGGCTATTTACTTGCGAGCACCGCAGACGGGTCATTGGCAGGCCAGTCGTGGCCGAGCCAGCTGTAGCGCCAGTACCACTCGCCGTCATACCAGTACAAGTAGAGAACGTGCCGGCTACCGTCCGGGTGGAGCAAGATAGTGCCATCGAAGAAAATGTAACGGGTTTTACCGTCAATCTTCTCTTTCCAGCTTTCCGGAATCAACTGCTGGTTCTCCCATAAGGTCTGGAAGATTTTGGCATCCAAGCGGATGTGGCCAGCTGTCTTGAGACGCTCAAGCTTGGTCTCGCCTTTAACGGAGATCTCGCCCTTATTCAGCATTGACTCGAAACAGACTTCGTCCAGGTTGACTTCAGCGAGAGCCAACGACCTCTCGTCTTCTTCCGCAATTTTCCAATCCTTTCCGATGAATTCGGCAGGGCTGAAGGAAACGGTGCGGTCGATGGGGATGATAGTTGGCTTGCCAACAATGACTCGGCCTCCGTTCCTCAGAAACTGGGTGAATTGCTTGCCAGCGTCTTTGGGGTTTTTGATAATCCCCTGAAGCACATCAGGATTCAGGGAGGGCCAATCAACATTGTTGGCCAATGCCTGAACCACAGCATGAGACTGGTCAATCGATACTGGTTTACTCATGGTGTAATTCCTCTTTTGCCACTACTGTTTCCTGCCAATTTAGTTTTGGTCAGGTGTCTGATGTGGCTATGTCAATAATTTAAACTTACCACAAAATCCGCCTTTAGTCAATAGTTTTTGGCTTCCAGAGCTGATATTTAGGAGTTTAGCAGATCCATCTGCCCCTCAAACAATCCAATACTATTGAAGTAATGGATAAGCTTCCCTCCACTACTAATAATGATTCTAATGGTGGGATAATTATAGACATCGCCAGTCAGACCTTCTGGTAACTTGTAACTAGTATCTTGCCAAATCCATTCATTAGCGGACGGGTTGGCTGCTCCCGGCTTGCTGGAGATGTAATTAAACTGGGATTTGGATTGTAATAACTGCTTCGTTATATTCGGATCCCTGGATAAATAAGCAAAGGCAGTTTGTTCGATGTAATTATGGGGTTTCAGCGGAATTTCCATGGAGCCATAGCTGGCACACTTGGCTGCATTTAATCCCTCGGAACTGGCTAATAGATTCTGAATTTCATCAGGGTAACGGACATGAATATCTACTATCTGCAAAGTTCTTGCATCCATTTCGTATTCATAGACCTCACAGCGTTCGTTGATATATTGGACTTGCTGGAAAACATATACTGGTCGTTTCCATTCCTCGGGAGTATCAATTCGCCCACCCCCATCACCAAGTTGAGTAGTTTTACCAACAGTAAAGTTGGAGGGATTGGGTTGAGTGGTAATATATTTAATCTCTAACTTCTGATCTGCCATAAAATCCCTGATGGTTGTCTGAACTTGGGCGATATCTTGTGCAGATGGTTCTGCTTTGATTTGCTCTGCAGTTTGTTCTGGCAAACTATTACTAACTTGCCACTGATAAGCCCAGGTGGCAACCGCTACCAGAAATACGACCAGGATTAATACAACGATGTAATTCTTCATACCCTTATTATAAAGGATTTGGGTAAGTTTTTATAACCTATGCGTCTGCAATATCTATAGTGCTAATACGACTTTTTTTCATCTTGTTCGGTAAAGGCACCATGCTAAGTACACTTCGTGTGTCCTTAGTGATCTTTTTTCTCAATGCCGTATCCATGATTGCCTCCTCTAATAGATCAATTACCCGTCGGAACATGCCAAACTTTTTCAGTTTGAGCTGTTGGTTCAAGTTTAAATACGCAATCAGAGATGCCCGCAAATACTCCTTGTGTAAATATAAAAAATCAAAATCCGGCAGGGGCATACCGGAGACACTATCCTGTTTTTTAATTTCCTTAGCGAGATCTTGGAAAAACGATCCATGCACAAAGGCACTTCTTTGAGCATAAAGCTTTGTGATATCACTCTCAATATTGGGACATCGGAAACCAATCAGGGCATCCACCCGCTTCTTCAGCCTGTAAGTTATCTCCGTATTAGTTCTACCATCAGCCGTGAACAGGGCCTCTAAGATTGTCGCCATATCTGCGGCTTCTCGTTGCCAAGTTATGGTTTGCTTCTCATTTTCATAAACAGTGAGTTCAGAGTAAAGTAAACAAGCTGAAAATAACCGCCACTCTTCCGTGGTCCACTTTTCGCACCGATCTCTTTGCCAACTTGCATAGACCGATTGATTAACCAGGGTTTTAAAAAATGCAACAAATGCTTGGCTCTTGAATATTTTGGACTGATTCTGACCATGATAGATAGCCATTTTGTCTTTTGTGTGAGTTATTGGGCGTATACCCATCTTCGTCACAAGGAATGATGGGTATAAAAAGCTGGGAGAATAGAGATTCAGCAAGAACAAGATCTCGGAATACCCATCTATCATGCTGTCTGGCACATCATCCGGCAGTAGTAAACCCCATGAGCATTTACGAAACTCTTCATCTGTCAGACCAAAATCGGTACCTTCAGATCGACGATAGTTGCGTAATACATTTTTGTTTATAGGGGAAATCTGATGTTTAATAGCTGAAATGAAACTGTCCAATTCGAACTTATTTAAGTTCCAGCACTCAAAATCCTTAGCCATCTTATGAATCGCTGATTGGCGAATCTTTGGACCTCCAAATGCAATAAAAATCTTCTTCATTCTAACTTGGAATTTTGGCTAATTGGGATGGCTTTTGACCAAGAGTTAATTTAGGGGTTTCAGATAGAGTTATACCTCTTTCACCAACCCTTTGAATAACCGCCTTGGGCTTGGGTTGAAGAACTCCTGGGTTATCTTTGAGTAGATATAAGTGAAAATAGGGTTTCTTTTCTGGCCCGGGTATAATTCTGGCTTTGAGCACCCCTTCTCGGATCAGCTTTTTAGCTTGAGAGTAATGAATCCCGTAGTAATCCTTTAATTCCCAGTCTGAATACCAAGAATCACGGTTTTTACAGACAGAACCAGGCACTTTCTTCTGTTCGACAGCTCTTTGGCAGATCAGACACTTTATGCCGAACTTGTCATACCAAGTCTGGTCATTTGAAATAGTGGCATGACAAATGGAACAGGTATAATCGCCTCCTTCTATATGAAATCCTTTGGGTTCTTTCTTCAGTCTCTCTTGTCTTGTTAACTCAGCGTGGGCGGATTTAAATAGAACCTCCATAAGATTCATAAGATTATGGGCTGACTCGACAGCTTCTTCTCGAGGCATTTCCTTGCCATACTCTTTTTTGAATATGGCTTGGAACTCATCTATTTGTTTGTCAGTAAGATTCATAGCCTACTCAAATAGGATATCTACGCCTTTTGATTTAATCCAAGTACGGATAGAAGATTTGATTCTTTCTTTTTTAGTAGGATCATTAGCGAATAACCGATCTAGATGTTCCCTAACTTGATGCAGGATTTCGTCCAAGGAACGACTGTCCTCCAGAACTTCCATTAGGTATTTAGCAATTTTGTCCTTGGCTTTAGGAGATACATCTGAGTCTGTTTGTGCCCAAACTGTCTCTAGAAACTCTGTTCCTACCGCCGCGGCTGAAAGCAATTCCGCTTTTCCCTCTCGCAAATGACCAAGAACACTTGTTAACGGTTCTGCGACTTTCCATGAAGCCTGTTTTGCTGCCTCCTCCAACACCTCCTTACTAATACTGGTATGGTGATAATTAGAATTCATCAACTTAAGAGTTGCTTGGGCATACTCTTGTGATGATAAGCCATTCAATCGCACCGCTTCCATTAATAATAATTGTGTCCAAATACCCGAACAATTATAACTACCTTGCGCTATTGACCGCAGTCTTTCATCGTCTGAATATAAAATCCTACCGGGCTCCGCAGCCAACAGAATAGTTTCGTAAGACTCTTTCCCCAACAACTTCTCGATCTGTTTTCGCATTTGCAAATCTATCTTTAGAGCTGGGTCACACGGCAACACGTCACAGTTATCATTAACCCACTTCACTATGGAGTCCAGATATTTGATATTCTTCTCTATCTCTTCTTTAGTGATTTCTTGTTTAACAAATTGATCCCCTTCCGCGGCAATACTAAGGTACCCCTCGGAGCCAATACCTCGCTTCTCCGCTATGTTTTCTCTCAATAAGTCCATCGTCGAACTCGCAACAATAGGTTTGCCAAATTGAGTTACAATTTTATCCGCCAGCCCAATGCCATGTATTGTCATAATGGCTATTGGATCCATAACAAGTGTGGGGGAAGTTCTTATCGCAATCAGAGCCGTTTCCCTTTCCTGCGGGCTACCTTCAGATGACTTGAGCCCGACTCTTCCCGGCATAATCATCCCCCCCCAAGCTTCCAACAGATCTCTACCCACTAATTTTGCTACAGCACCTAAAGTTAATTTTCCTTCCTTATAGAACTGTTCTACTTGACTAATATAGTCGTCACGTTTCTTAACTTGATCAAAAATAGTCTGAATGCCTGCTGGGGGTCCGCCGTCAGCACGCTTCTCGGTATCAACTTTTATGCTCCATAATCCCGCAGCATCTGGAAACCAAGTGTTAAAGTTATTCATACTCTCGTGCAAAGCATGAACATATTTATGTTTAATTTCTTTCACCGCTTTTTGTTGTGGCACAGGACCTAACTCAGCGATAACAATAAGATCTCCTGCTTTTTTACCTATCAACTTATCGAACAATGTATGGTCTTTATTAATCTCATCTTTGTCTAGTAGGGGTTCTTTTCGATCCTCAAGAATATACCATGTGCTTCCCACTTGTGCCTCGGGTTCTCCAAGCCATACTGCAGAGTCTAACTGTATAATCGAATGATCGAGTTTAATATTTTTGTCTTTTTCTGTTCTGAAGAACAGGCCAACATATTGAAGATGTGCTTGAGGTAAATTAAAGAATTTACGACGCATCTCATAGGAATGCGCCAGAGCCTTTTCAGCAAAACCTCTTTCCTCGTATAAGCCTATTAGCTGAGCCCAAAAATCAATAGGAAGAACTGTGACATCAATCTCGGACTTAAGGTACTCATCTAGCTGAGCCAAGTCGGTGGGAGATCCACTTTTCAGTAACACCGTTCCATATCGAATCAACATCCGTTGATCATCCGGATGGACATCTAAATAATCGGTGCACACCTTCCTGGCTTGAATCCAATCTCCGATCTCTTCATAAATAGAGGATTCAAGATCGGCTATACGTCTCCAAGATTTGTCGCTGTGATTGCCCTTCAATTTTTTAATCACATCTAAAGCCTCTCCTAATTTTCCAGCACGGTAATAACTATTAAGTAGCCTGCGAGTCAACGGAGAATCGATTGTTTGGTCGGCTACTTTTTCAAACAATAATGCTGCATCATTAAACTTCTCTTTTCCGTAGAAAAGGTTGGCCAAATGTATTACATCTTTAGGTAGAGTATCGGCAGTTATATTAGATTTGGCTTGTTCTAGAAGGTTATACGCTATATCGTCTTTTTTTCCCGCAAAAGCGACCTCGGCAGCATAAATATAACTCATGGAATCGTCTGGATGTCCCTGGCGAAATTCTTGAACCAATATTTCCGCCTCGTCAATCCGATTAGCATCCATCAAAGTTTCCAATAAAAGTCCAGATCCTTCTTCTACAGCCATCGGATCTTTAGTGGAGATTAGCATATTCCGAAGAATATTAACTGCTTCAGTATAGTCACCTGATTCCCGCAACAATGCTGCAGCTGGAATAACAATTTCAGGCTCTTGATGTTCTTTCACTAATTCCTTTAGCAGATGGATCGCTTCTTCTGTTTTGTTGTGCTCAAATAGTAACACCGCTTTTTGTTTAACCAATCTTGGGTTACCCTTATCAATCTCCACAGCTTCATCCAACAGATGGATCGCAAGATCATAGTTTTTGAATAGTCTTTGGATGAGACTTCGGTTTTCAAGCCATAAAGTTTTGTGTGCTCGTATGTCTTGGTTAGATACACTCTCCCATGCCTCATTAAATATTTGATCGGCCTCTTTTAGCTTTTGCCGAATATCTTCAGTTAGTTGATCGCCGTAAATAAAAGTCTGGTTTTCCACAATAGTTTGCAATATAGTCTCCGCAAGGGCCGTAGTGATTTCCTTATCATTAGGATCTGCACCCACGGCAATGCGGAACCACTTAATTGCCGTATCGTAGTCTTTTTTTTGCCTTGCCACAAAGCCTATGGCATAAGCTACTACTGAAGCATTTCTGTGAGCCTCTGGGATACTCTCTATAATTTCATCAATTGAAAGGTTGTCAGTAGCATAGATTTTTAGGGAATATGCTCTGTCGCTGGCTGGATTAGCTTTAAGCGCCTTATCCACATATTCCATTGCTTTTTCTTTGTTGCCCTGCAAAAGATAACCAGTAGATGCATTGCACATGGCCTTCTCCTGCTCATCCTGAGATGCGTATTGCGCTGCTTCGATAAAGTGTTTGGCAGCGTCTACGTCTTTACCAACCTTAGATTCAGCCGAAGCTATATTAGTAATGATACGAAATTTCAATTTGCTATCAGCAGTCGACCAAGCATCTTTGTGCATCTGCTGTAAAGAAATTAAAGCAGCCTGCGGATTACCGGAATTAATTTGTTCACGCGCAACATCAAGTTTTGCATGCAAGACATCGGATTTATCTCCAGAACCAATGGCTGGCGTAGCCTGAACGACCACGTTTACATCTCCACTTCCAAAATTATTTATATTAGGCCGTCCGGATAACTGACTTTCCAGAATTTTCTCTGTATTCTTTTTGATTTCATCAATACTCTGGCCACTTTGGGTTTGTGCCCCCGGGCGATACTGTGGCCAATAATCAAAAAGTAGATCTTTGTTCTTCAACAAAAATTCTCGAATATCTTCCCAACCCCAAATATGAACAGAGAATAAGCCTTCCTTCGAGTGAGCTTCTGTAATACTACGAGCGATTCCCTGGGCAGCCGAATCACGTGGAGCCGTGGTAATAATAAAGTAGCATTGCAGCGACGGAGAAAAATTCTTAGCCTTACCCACCTCAGTTTGAATATCGACCTCTGTTAACTTTTCACCTTTAATCTGATCTTTCTTCTTAGCCTGGAAGCCCCAATGTTCCGCACCTCTGTTGTAACGAGCAAATACATCTACCCCGTCTTGTGATTGCCCGTTTCTCCCGTTTCTCTGGGCCATAGGATCATTAGCAAGAACCTTAGCTAGACCTACGCAAAATTCCTCAAACACCCCTCCTTCACCAGGAGGATCAATTCGCGCCGGATCAAGTTGTACATTCCGAGGATCGTCAAACATTACATGGATAATTTATGAGAGACTACTGGCTACTAATCTAGCTTATATTTACAAAAGGGGCTTCGCCCCTCTGTTATTATACCCTGTAACGCTTGGTAGGTAGTTACGGGTGATGTGTTTTGTAACACTTTGTAATGGTTTGGTAGAGTTTTTAGCTCTCAGAGCAAATATTGTTGACAACGACTTAACGCAATTCTAAAATAGAAACGAAAAGCTACAATTAGGTATCGAAGAAACTATCTGTCTGTTTCTTTCGTCGAATAAAGGAAACCCCTTGAAAGATGAAAGTCAGGTTACTAGAGTAACGACTTTCCATTCAGGGGTTTAATAATATATTAGATAATTTTTAGGAGGTGGGTATGAAAATGATCATACAGTCAGATATAAAAAACGAAATAAAAATGTTAATAAAAATGATACCGTGGCTACAGCGAGGCAATTTAGAAGAGATTAGTATCAAGCCAACCCATCCTGCTGTTGTTACTCATATCCCTTTGGATGAAGCAATCAACAGTGAAACCGTAACTGCCCGATTAGTCAAAAGGGGCCAAAGACTTTTCTTAGTTATCAACCAACCAGAAATTAATGCGGAAATTCAAAAGTTTCAATCTGACTCTCGTGCCAATACCCTAATGAATTACCTTCTTGAGCAGCGGCCAGGGGAAGTGGTCAACATTCTTGAGTTACCTGATTCAATACATGAGGTTAGTGGATTGAAGCTCAGAGACACTTTCCGAAAGATGCATCAATGGAAAGCGTTCGAGAAGTACTTCGTACTAAAAAACACTAAACAATATTTTGGTATTAGTAATCAGATACTTTTAACTAAAATCGAAGCAAAACAGCTTCTCAAAGACTTTGGCATCAAATGGCATGAACCGGAACAACCGAGCAAGTAACAGATAGCTGTCGACGGAACATTAAAGAACTCCCGCATCGGGGAGTTCTTTAAAAATTATACTTGAATCGGATTTATTATTTAAAAACAAATACTATGGATGAAAAGACACTGGCCATTCAGTATCTGCCCGTCTCGGAGTTGAAGCCGAGCACCTATAATCCCCGACGCTGGAATGATTCGGCGATTCAGCAATTGACCGAAAGCGTCAAAAGATTTGGATTGGTCGATCCAATTCTCTGCAACAGCTATACTGACCGAAAAAATGTCGTGATCGGTGGTCATTTTCGCCTGAAGGTGGCTAAGGATTTGGGCATTAAGACAGTGCCTGTGGTATTCGTGAATATTCCCGAATTGGAACGTGAACGGGAACTCAACCTGAGATTAAACCGAAATCTCGGTGAGTTTGACTTCAAACTACTGGCTGAATTCGACCCTGCCTTGCTACGGGACATAGGTTTTTCATCAGAAGAAATGGACGATATTCTTGGCATAGATGAAACTCCTGAGGTCTTCGATCTCCAGAAAGAACTAGATAAGCTAGGTATTAAGGAGATCGATATCCAAAAAGGTGACCTATGGAAGTTAGGTGACCACTATCTTGCTTGCGGTGATTCCACAGACGAAGCCCATATCACCAGACTAGTGTGTGAAGCTCCACCGGCGCTGTGTCTGACTGACCCCCCTTATATTTTGGACTACCTTAGGGGCAAGAAAAAGCACGGCAAACCTACTGAGGGATTCGGTTATAAGCGGGATCGCAAATATCTAGAGACAGACGAACTGCCCGATGACTTTACTGAAAAATGGATGGCAAATATCGCCAAGGTGGCGAATAAGGACTTTTCCATTATCTGTTACGAAAATTGGAAGAACATTCCGATTATTTGGGGCGAGATGATCAAACATTGGAAGGTGAAAAATATGATCGTCTGGCACACCCCGAATCGCAACCAAGGATTCGCGGCTAAGTACAAGTTCTTCAGCAAGCACGATATCGCTATGGTTGGACAAAGCGGCAACCCAGTGCAAAACTTGGAACCAGAAGACGAGTTGCTTCAAAACGAATATACGACAGCTTTATTTGCTATTCAAGGCAAGCCCACGTGGGAGGGATACGAAAAAGGCAAGAAATATCAGCCAACTGACTTTATTGAGTTTAATGTGGCGGATGAAAAAAGCTCCGGCCAAGCCATCATCTTCGGAGTAAAACCTTTAGAAATCCTAATCCCCTATATTAAGGTGCTGACCAAGCGAGGAGATTGGGTAATTGAACCCTTTGCTGGAAGCGGAAGCACTTTAATTGCCTGTGAAAAAATGGGAAGACGCTGTTATATTTCCGAAAAATCTCCTACATATGCTTGTGTCGTCCGGAATAGGTGGGAAAAGCTGACTGGCAAGAAAGGAGTGAAAGTATTATGAAAACAATGAGCCAAAAACAAGAAATGTTAGAGATTCTTCGCCGAACTCCCATAATTCAAACGGCTTGTCAAAAATTAGGCATTAGCCGAGCCACGTTTTATCGCTGGAAAACCGAAAGCAAAACTTTTGCCAAGCAAGCGGAAACAGCTTTGGCTGAAGGATGCGAGCTGATAAACGATCTTGCAGAATCTCAACTTTTGACCGCCATTAAAAATCAAAATCTCACCAGCATCATGTTCTGGCTTAAGAATCACCATCAAACATATGCTGAGAAATTACAAGTGATGGCAAAAGTTGAATCAAAGGATAGCCCATTAACACCGGCACAACGGGCCTTAATTAAGAAAGCGTTGTTATTGGCGGGAATATATAAGAATAAATCATTAGGAGGCAAGAATGTTGAACCAAAACGAACTAAGTAACCTGATCAACCAAATCATCAGCAAAAAAAAGCTTCGGATAGATGCTACCACTAAAAGTCATTTCCTGTTCTTCCATATGTATTTGGCTGACTATGTTGGATACGAAACCGCTCCCTTCCAAAAGGAGATATTCGACCTGACTCAAGATGAGGAACAAAAGTTTGCGGTAATTTGCGCCTTTAGAGGTTCAGCTAAATCTACCATTATGAGTCTTTCCTACCCTCTATGGGCAGTGATGGGTCAGCAACAGAAAAAGCACGTGGTGATTGCCAGTAAAACTCAAACGATGGCGAAGCGTATCTTGGACAACTTGAAACGAGAGTTGATTGAAAACGATTTGCTCAAAGCAGATATGGGACCATTTAGAAGCGTAGGTGGTAAATGGGGCGGAGATAGCATTGAACTAACTAAACATAAAGCAAGGATCACGGTGGTCTCGACCGAAGAAGGAGTCCGAGGAATTCGGCACGGCAAATATCGCCCTGATTTAATAATCTGTGATGACATTGAAGATTTGAATTCAGTGAATACTCAAGACGGCAGAAATAGAATCTACAGCTGGTTTAACGGCGAATTGATGCCAGCAGGAGACAAACGGACTCGCTATATTATCATCGGCAATTTACTTCATAGCGATTCGTTCATCATGCGACTTAAAAAAGAAATCGTGGAAGAGAAGCGAGATGGAGCGTTCAAGTTCTATCCTCTGATTGACGATAATGGCAATTGTCTCTGGCCTGGAAAATATTCAACCCAAGCGGAAATAGAAGCTGAAAAAAGAAATCTGGCAGATGAAATCGCTTGGAGTCGGGAATACCTGCTTAAAATCATCTCTGATGCTGAAAGAGTTGTTAGACCAGAAACGATTCAATATTGGGATCGGTTACCCGACTGTAGAAATGTTGAATACGCAGTAGTAGCTATCGACTTGGCGATCAAAGAGACCGAAGCAGCTGATTGCACCGCTATGATCATTGGTTTGATCTATGGGCGAGGCAAGGATATGAAGATATATATCTTAGGGGATATGGTCAATGCTAAAATGGAGTTTGACAGGAGTATCGAAAAGGCCAAGGAGCTTTACTTTAGTCTTGCAACTAATGGCTATGCCACCAAGCTTTGGGCAGAAAATGTCGGTTACCAAGATGCCTTTGTTCAAGAACTAAAGAACCAGGGTGTAGAAGCTGAAGGATTTCAGCCTACTACAAACAAACGAGGCCGATTAATGATGACCACACAGAAGATTAAGCTTGGACAAGTTCTCTTCCCGCCAAAAGGAGCCGAGACGCTAATAAACCAACTAATTGGTTTTGGCAAAGAAAGATATGATGATTTGGCCGATGCCTTCGCTATTCTTGTGATTAAAGCCATGATCCAAAATACACTCCCAAATGACCCAATAGCTGTAAACTGGGACTTCCGCAACAACTCATCTTCATCATCAAGAGGTCAGGGTCATAGCAGACGAAAAGGGACTCTTCGTTACGATATGGATAACTCCGACCCATTGGGGTGGGGTGCTGCTTCTAAAGAATGGTAAAGTTATTTGTTTAGAAAATATCTAATACGAAAAAGCCCCTTGGAATTCAAGGGGCTTTGAAATATTGTTCAAAAAAGGTTCGTTACCAGCATCCATCTGGTAAAAACTTAACAAGATATGCATCGCAAGATCCAAAGGAACTGTGATTGTCTGGGTCAGCGTTACAGGGAGGGGTGTGGGGCGCAAAATCAGTTGACCCTAAAAACCCGCCTGTAGCATAGACGGCCTTGGAGCCATCGATAGCTAAACCCCGGGAGCTATAACCTCCCCATGGATGTATCCACTGGAACACACCTGAAGAAGAGAACTTCGCATCCGCGGCATAGATGGACCCCTCGGGATCAATAGCAATATCCCCCATAGAATAATTGCTAGCCCATGGTTGCGCCCATTGAAAATCACCTTGAGCATCAAATTTACTCAAGAATGTAGATTGTCCTCCACTTGCATCATGCTCATCGACTCCAGAGCTCGGATCAAAATCTACCAAACCAGCAAACGGACCCGAGATACAGACATTACCCGTGTTGTCTGTAGCTGTTCCGTAGGCTTCATCATTACCAATTCCTCCCCAGGCACGAACCCACTGATAATTACCCTCAACATCAAATTTGCTTATAAACGCATCCCTGCCTCCGTTAGAAGTGCGGGGGTCTGAATCGCTGCCTGGATTGAAATCCACGGTGCCATCAAAGTATCCAGCAATATAAATGTTGCTTAAATTATCCGCCGCAATACCAAGCCCTAAACCATCCCAGGCACACGCGCCTAAATAATTACCACCGATGTCGAACCTACTCAGGTATCCTTTACCTGTGTGGTTGTCTATCCCAGGCCCTGGATCAAAATCTTTAGTACCTTGGAACCAACCAGTTACACATAGCACATTCGCATTACAAATGGCTATGCCGTAGGGAACATGGACGCTCATATACCAGACCCGTGCCCACTGGTAATTGCCGTAGGAATCAAACTTACTGATGAAGTCATTAGTTGCATTTGGAGTTCCTTGCATGTCTACCCCGTCACCTGGATCACAGTCTGCCACCCCCCAAAATTTCCCAAAAACATAAATACCCCCTATTTTGTCTACTGTCACCCCAGCAGAATAATCATGATCCCCATTGAAACCTGGGCCTCCCCAAGTACGCGCCCATTGGAAGTCGCCCTGGGGGTTAAACTTACTGAGAAAGATATTAGCTATGCCAGTCGATGTGTGATAGTCGGTTTCTGGCCCGGGATCGAGATCGACTGTCTCATAAAATGCACCTGTTACATAGACATTGCCAGCAATATCTACTGCAACATCTTGCCCATAATCCCATCCTGACCCGCCCCAAGTTAGCGCCCAGCCCCCAGCATAGGGAGCATTTGTACTAACAGTTAGGTTACAACGGGAGAATGTTGCAAGAGGATCGGTATCAGCAAGGTTAGTCACCCCGAACTCATTTGTATAGTCATGCGCATTGTATTGCGCGATGATCCAGAGTTCGTTATTGGTGGTGCCAGTGACATGGTCGGCCGGAATTTCCACATGGTAAGTAGAATAATTCTCTGTGCCGCCAATGGGTGTCATCTCATCCAGAGTGAATTCGTGCGACGCACTTAACACTGTGGATTCGATGAAGATAGTTGAGGGTTGCTGACTCCAACCAAACAAACTGATGTCGAGAATGAGATTCCCGCCATTTTGGATTGGATTCACGTACCAGACGTTGCTGTTGTCTACAACATTGCAGGTAACAGCTTCGGGTGTGTTAGAAGGATGAAACTCGGAAGCTTCTCCTTCCCAGTTTGCCAGCACCGCATAACCGAAGGTGATTCCCTTGGTATTGGGAAACCTTAAGTAATAGTTGCGTGTGTTAGTTGTCCCGGAACTGAACTGACCATGCTGAGTAGCATGACTGTTTAGCCAATCCCAGAGATTGTCATTTTTACCAAGACCATCAGCGAAGTATTTGTAGGCGTTCAGAGTCGCATCCCCGTTGAAATCGGGGGTAGCAAGTTTGCCTTGGGTGTACTGAAGAACTGGTAATCCGCCTGTGGAAAACTCTGGTTTATTAAACCAACGAGTGTAACCATCGGGACCACCGAATTCATCCACCGGGTCTGCCAGCATAAACTGGTCGGTTCCGAGAACAGGATAGTGTAGGTCAGAGTTGTACTGAAGTGTAGCAGAACCATCACCCATAAACACCCCTCGGACATCATAGCCGTTATACTGAGATAATCCTGGAAATGGATGGGTAATGGAAACATCGATGTCCACATCAAGATAATCCAGACCTACCGGTACACTATTGATGTGAAAATTCAGATTTGCGATGTTGCCATTGAGAAAGGTGACCACATTGGCAGTAAACATAGCTTGGCGATTAGGTATCGCTTCAGCTGTCTGGGTTTCGATATCTATATAGATATCGTAATAACCCCAGAGATGTGTTTGGCTTTGTCCTGTATGACCCATGGTTCCGAGTGTCATCTCGGGTTCAGTCACAGGACTAACTGCATTTCCGCTTCCGCCTGCGCAAGAGGTCACAGCAAGCAGGAGCAGAGCAATCAGTAGAACAGAAAATGTTTGTCGCATTGTTTACGACCTCCTTAGAATAGATTTTCAAGGGGCATTGCTACCCCTATTTATATCAAGCCATTATTGGCTATTATAGGTTGCAGTTAAGTTAACTATATTATGGCACTTTAGAAGATTTGTCAAAGAAGAAGATTGCCAAGATCCCTCCTTCGGATATGCAAAATTAACTGCTTTAGAAATAGAAAATTTGCTGGCTGGGGTGCTACTTCTAAAATATAGTAGACAAGCGCATCGCTACAATTTGGAATCTCACCTATAGGGTGTCCACATTTCCACACTTTGGACAAGCAACCATTCCTTTACCCCCAGAAATTAATGGTGAATATATAGTGTTGTAGTCAGAAGGCCCTTTTACCTTAAAACCATAATGGCACACCGAACATTTGTGCATAGTGTCGCCACCAAATGATGAAGCAAGGGGGCTAAAATAGTCCGGCGTTACTATTACTGGTTCACCGCTTGTTTTAAGAATATCACGCTCAGTTTTGATACGTTCTATGCTTTTCTCAATTTCTTCAATTCTACGTTTTTCTCCTGTTGGCTTTGACTCTAGTACTTTCAACTTCTGCTCATATTGGTCAATTAAGGCAACATAATTCTTGTCAATTTCCTTGAGTTTAGACTTGCGTTCATTTATAAACCGACTCACTTGCTTATCATGTTTAGAGAAAAGGTCTTTTATTTTTATGTCAAAGTTAATCTTATCCTCATTCAATTTTTTCTTATATTCCGTGCCTTGAAAATAAACAACTACAGCGAAAATAACGGTTAGGAAAGCAATTATGAAAAGCATTATTGTCAATATTGTATTGTAAGGATTCCATGATAATGATAACTGATGATTAGTTTTCTCGAGTATGTCTATATATTGATTGATGATAGCTTGGCTTAGTTCTGGCATCGTTTTATTATTTTAGGTTCTGCTCGTTACATTATCTATTCCTTGCATTATCCTTCCCGTTTCAACTAGTGCGACAATAATTTTTTGATAGTGTTCGATGTCCGCATTGGTAAGAGTGCGACCTTTACGGTCTTTGAGCCACTTTTGGGCAGGTTGGTAGCCGCCAATGTAGAAATTCCATGCAACTTCCGGAACATTGCCGAAATACTGCTCGGCGTTGATAAACACTTTACCGGCCTTGTAGACTAACTTCTCAACAGTATCTGATCCAGCTACAGGGTAGGTGGTGATAAATTGGCTTACTTTCGGTGATTCGAGCAGATGAAGGGAACGCAATTCGGAACCAAGCGTAATAAGAGCTTTGAAGGTTTGGGCGTCCTCCGGGTATGACACCCGCGGGAAATCAATCTTCAGAAATTCTTTGTATTTTTTTCTATAACTCGGCGAATAAAGAACGGCATAAATATAATCAAATATATCTTCGGGTGTTGTTTTGCCAACGATTCTTTCTATCTCATCAACAATTTCTTTTTTAAGATTTGGTAATCTCGCCCCATCTTTTTTATAAAGATACAAAGGAAAATAATAATTACTATTAAATGCACTGAATGTCTTGTGCCCCCCAATATGCTTTGTTACATACCCTCCGGAGTCTTCATTGGGTGCGAGTTGCTTTGGTGCAATTAACCCGTAATTCTCACCTGCAATAAAGTTTCTCATTATTTTTTCTCTTCCCCAATCAACCATTTTGGGATGGTAATAAATATACCTTTGATCAAAAGGGCGGTAACTGATTTTTTGGATAAATTGTTCATGATCCTCCATGCAAATATTCCTTCTTGCTTGTTCCAGTTTCCAACCCCTGGTATCACCGGCTTTATATTTACCACTTTTCTTTCCGGCAAAAAACTCGAGGCGGATATCATTATCCGACTTGTCTTGATTACAGAATTTATCAATCCGATTTTTAAGCTCTTCTTTTGTTTCGCTAATAACAAGGGCATCACGCGCACTTACAATGCCTGTTGTGCTTTCTATGAAAAGTTGGTTTATCGAGAATCCATTTCTATATTCTTTTTCAATCTTCTGTGAGTGTTCTTGGATAAAGAAGAAGTTTGGCTCATGAGGTTCAAGATTTGCCCACGGAATATCTTTTAATGAAGCTTCATTAAGCTGCTGGAATTTGGCTTCTTTCTTGCCCCACATATCAAGATGATATACTCTCGCTAATGTTTTTTCTACTTTCTCTTTATTTTTTACGGCAAGTATTATTGAAACACCTTGTTGAATATCAAATACATTTTCATCATAGCCCCCGTCTGGCGCGCATTCTTTTTTGTTTGCATTTCCATGTAGGTCAACAATATAAAGGAAGTCAAATGTATTCATGAGATGCCAGCGCATACCGCGGAATGTTGGGTTATCAAGATAACCGTGATTTGTAATAAAACCTATTATCCCTTCTCCGTTTTTTGCAACCATATCTTCTGCAAGGGCAATGAACTTCACATAGTCATCATTGAGCCAATGCTTGCGCTCTTGAAGCTTCCGCTTTCCTCCAGGTTCAATCTTATATTTTTCTACTAGATTGTTTGCATAATCTGTTTCATTTGAAGATACACCTGAATATGGCGGATTACCGATGACTACCATAATAGGTAACTCATTCTTAATAACGGCCGCTTCCTTTGATTCCTCGGCAATACTTTGGGTAAAACCAAAACCTGTGAGCATATTATCTTGGACACTTCCTCCCTCTAGAGAATTCGTAAGATAGATACCCAGACGGCGATTGAAATGATTAAATCCTGTTTTTCTAAAAGCCATGCCTAACTTTAAATGGGCTATAGTATATGGCGTCATCATAAGTTCAAAGCCGTGTAAGCGCGGAAGTAGTTCATTATGCACATATGTCGGCCAACGACCTCCCTGCCCATCTTTCAGTATTTTTATGTATATCTTCCCTATAACATCGCTGATGAATGTTCCTGTCCCTACGGCTGGATCAAGAATTTGAACTTTATGGATACCGTCGGCCGTCTTTGAAGTATCGGCAAAACCAGCAGCAAGACCAAACTCTTTTTCTAACAAATAGTCGACAGAACGCACGATAAACTGCACAACGGGCAATGGCGTATAATAAGCACCCATTTTCTTGCGTAAATCAGCATCATATTCTTTCAGGAAATCTTCATAAAAATGGATGACTGGATCGGGGCCTTTTTGAGTTTTCCCCCATAAATCATCCTTGAAATATTCTTTCATCAATTCTGGAACATCAGCATGAGAAAAAACTTCGCACAATTCATTAACAATGTATTCAAGCCGTTTATCAAAATCAGGCCCTACTATGTGGTCAAAAAAGTGCTGGAGGAGCGGATTTGACTTTGGTATCAGATCGCGGGCTTCTTGGCGAGTGAAATTATCAGGGGTTTCATCAAAATAACGAGCCACAAAAAGACCGTAGACAAGGGTTTGCGCATACATATCGGCAAACGCATCCAATGTCAGGTCATGGACTAAAAGTTTTTTAATTGTTTCATATACTCGAACAATTTCGGTATTTTTATCTGATTCTGTGCCGAGAAATTGCCGTATATTATCCCGGATTCTTTGGGCTTTTCCTCCCATAATCTTTGAAAGATGTTCGCCAGATTTAATTGGCTCTTTATGGGATTGTGTAAAATCAAGCAGTGTTTTAGCGACATGTCCATAATTCTCCTGAATGGGTACTAAAGTACGATCTTTTACATTATAATTTGCTATTTTTATTGGATCTTCATAGCGCAGACCATTCCTATAAAAACGGAATTCCAAATAATCAGTAAGAACCAAATTGGCGTATCCATAATATCTAGCCATCTGTTCTGACTTCTCAACTTTATCCAGAGAAATGCCAATGTCTTTTGCTTCAATATATAGAATTGGTACATCATTTTTAAGAACAACAAAATCCGGCTTATTCCCTTGTTTTGCCCGTGCATCGTGATCAATGCGTTTAACATTAATCGATTCAAAAATACCCTTCAGCAGGATCTCAAAATCTGCCCGATAACCCATTTCACTGGTTTCTTCGTGGGAGAATTTAGAAGATACGGATTGTAGATAATCGGAAAAAAGTTTGTCCATCTTGTATTTGTAAAATCATCTCAATTATACCTCACCCAGAAGGATTAATTAGTAGAAAGGGTGTGGGCTGGGAATATCATAACCTGGCGGTTTTTGCATCTGGACTTCAGGCCCCTTTCGGGCATCCTTACCCTTGATATACCCTTATAGACAAAAGGAGAAAAGTATGGCGAAAAATGAGGCGGTTCTAGAGGCTACTGGAAGAGCCAAAGGAGCCATCCAAGAGGAAGTTCGAGGCTATTGCCTCTATGCCCGTAAGTCGTCCGAATCGGACGAAAGACAGGCCCTTTCCATTGATTCCCAAATCAAGGAAATGGAGATAATAGCCCAACGGGATGGCATTAAAATTGTGGACATTATTCGGGAGAGTCACTCAGCCAAGGAGTCCGGCCAACGGCCTGTATATAAGGAACTGCTACAGCGGATCCGAGAAAAGGAGTTTACCGGTATTTTAACTTGGGCTCCAGATCGGTTAAGCAGAAACGCTGGTGACTTGGGAGAATTAGTCGACTTGATGGATCAAGGGCTATTAGAAGAAATCCGAACACATGGACAGGTATTCCATAACTCCCCTAACGAGAAGTTCCTCTTAATGATCCTTTGTAGTCAAGCCAAACTGGAGAATGACAACCGAGGCATTAATGCTAAGCGAGGGATGAAGAACAAATGTGATATGGGCTGGAGGCCGGGCGTCGCTCCTCCAGGGTATCTCAATGATAAAACCAACAACACTATTATGGTCGATCCGGAGAAAGCCCCGATTATTAAAGAGATGTTTAATAAAGTTGCTAAACAAGGTTACAGCGGACGAGACGTGTATGATTGGTTGAATAACGATATTAGCTGGAAAGGCAAGAACGGTAAAAAGATGTCGCTTAGCAATGTATACACAACTCTAAAAAATACTTTTTACTATGGCGAATTTGAATATGGAGACATTGTATACCAAGGCAAACAGGAACCACTGATCAGCAAGGAACTGTTTGCGGAAGTTCAGGAAAGAATAGCCACATCGCAAAAGGGACGATACGGACAGCATTGTTTCAACTTTACCAAAATGATAATATGCGGAGCCTGCGGAGCTGGGATCACAGCCGAAGAGAAATTTAAGAGGCTACAAAATGGCGATATTAAAAAACATGTCTACTATCATTGCTGTGACGGAAAACGCAAAAGATGCAGGCAACCATACATCCGAGAGGCCGATTTACTAGAACAATTCGTAGAGATTATCGACAAGATAGAGATAGACCGGATTGGCATGAGAAAACGCCTACAGGAAGAGATAGACAGGTTTAATAAATTCACTCAAGGAGTTCTGGGAATGAGTCCGGATGATATCAAAACTCCCAAGATTGACATTAGAGCTTACGCCAAATACATGCTTCGCGAAGGTACCACCGAAGAGAAGCGAGAGATACTGGATAACATAAAAACTTCAGTAACTCTGTTGGACAAAAAGCTCATACTACACAAATAAACCACTACTGAGCAGGATTGAACAATTTGTTCCAGTCATCCACCTCCATATCAGTAAATTGCCAGTAGCGACCATCTGAAGCTCTGGTTAAGATTAATTTGAGATCATTGTTATTACCGTCCACATCACCGGGGATATTAATATAACTTTTCCCACTCTTGCTAATGAGTTTGATTTTATCCCACGCTTGCGGATCGGTGTCAAAAATACTCACATTCTCATTCGTATTAGTGGTTTGATCGCTCTGTTTACTGCCAGATAAACTTTCTTTAAGGCTGGTTCGCAGTTGTTCTTTAATTGTTGGCTTCATATTGTCTACCATACCTGAACCCAACAATAACCCCATGATGCCAAAGGTATCATCAGATTTTTGGGCTTCTGCCATAAGAGCCGATGTCATTTTGGGCCATACATTATCCACCATTTTATCAATGTTGAAATATTTCATTGCCAGCTCGCTATCGTGTTTAGCAATTGCAGTTTTAAGCTGCCACATAGAATATTGCGGTGTGCCTATAAACCAATAAGACCCTGCACCCAACACAACTACCGCTCCCAGAGCTATGAGCAGAATCTTGTTTCTTAGAAACCGAGTAGATATGGTGAAAGATACTTTATCCGGCGATGATTTTGTCAACATAATATTAAATTAAATTATTAGATGATTTCTTTAGCTAGTTCTCTAAGGATATCTTCAAAGACTTTGATATCAGTTTGTGCCCAATCCCACTTAGCAACTTTGCAATACTTTACTCCTTGGGGAGGTAAAAACTCTATCTTAGGTGCTATCTTTTTCAAGACTTTACGCAGAGTTTCATCAACTGATTTGTCACTCCAGAACTGGGGACCTCCTCCTTCCCAACGAGGATCAATGTGCAACATAATTGTTACCTTATACCCAGGACGATTGCCAACATAGAAATTAAGATATTTAGGTGTTCTTTTTACGCTGACACTGGGAATCACCAACTGACCGCCAAAGATATCATTAAATAGCCCCAGATACTGCTGAATGGTGGTGGAATTATCATAAGCTGCCAAGAAATCATCGTCGCTCGGAATGGGTTGTTGGATTCGAGAAGATACCTGCTTTTTAGTGCCGGCCCCGAACAACTTTGGGATAACAATCTCTAGGTCATTGAACCTGTAGTATTCCAACTCAACGGCGTAGATATCAAATTTGCTATTTTGATTAAGATAACCGATTAGATCTTTAAGACGATCGTCTAAGTGGTCCATCAATACCACGAACTTGTAACTGCTGTCATCTAATTTAATGCGAACATTATCCCAAAGTTGCTGTGCTCCTGTAGCATCCAGCCCAAGCTCATCTTGCAGACGTTCAAATAAACTTTGGTTAAAATGCTTTTTTACTTCCTGTTCAATCTTGGCGGTAAACTCTTCCCAATCGGTGTCATGCTTCCATAGCGATGCACCATAATCTAACACTTGGGCTACCACCCTGCGTTTATCTGGATTTTGGTAGAGTTTAGTTTCGATGAGATAAATATCTCCATCGGTATCAATAGCAAAGGCATCTATCGGACCGCTCTCGGTGGCATATTCACGCGCCAGAATGATCGGACGAGCATTATCTTTAATATCATAAAGCGGAATCACTCCCGGATTCTCGTAGATGTATCTTTGCAATGCGTCTTCTTGTTCGAATCGAGATTGATCTATCTTCTGCGCATTCTTCCCTGATTTTGAAATGATGATGGCCATAGGGTTGTTTTCTATGGTGATTGCCCTGGCCTCTAATGATTAATCAAAAGAGGGCAGACCTCACACTTAGTCAACCCATGACTTCTACTCCGAAGGAATAGTCATCACGGTAAGTAGAGCATCTGCCCACCTCTAACCGTGATGACGAAAAAACCATACTACAACTCGGAGTTTTCAAATATATACAAAAGCCATGGGTTGACGAAACCATCATAGCATAAAAACCACCTCTGGGAAGAGGATTAGTAACTACTAGCATTAACTAGGCGGACGGGTCGCTTGACTCGCGCACTTGCTGGCAGGGGTGGAGAGGATTGAACTCCCGACTCAGATTTTGGAGATCCGCGTGATACCACTTCACCACACCCCTATAGATACATTTTAACATACCCGATTCTTCCTAAAACTCTGGTTGAAACTCTCCCCTAATCGGGCATTGGAGTTCGAGCGATAGGTATTACAAAAATTACCGCTGCGAAGTCCTGCGAATGCAGGACGAGAGCGGAAAGGTAGATTTTTGGCAAATACCGAGCAAGGACGACTGCCCGAAGACTTTGGTTACTTTCCTCGGGAAAGTAACTCAAATACCCCACTTCACCATACCCCTATTTATAGGTATATTTTAGCATATTATAAGATTCTGGACGCACCTGCTGGCTTGCCAGAATGACGGAGGGGGTCAACGGCTCAACGGGTTGAGCCGTTGAATATTTCGCCTGGATTCCCGAATAATTCCGATTACCCATAAGGCAATCGGGTCGGGAATGACAACAGGATAGGAAAAGCCCACCCGGTGGAAAGGCTTTGGGGCTGAAACATAATTTGTGACTATGTTGTTGAATTTGTCGCTTTTATGCCTACAGCAATTAATCAACTAGTCATCATCTGGACGGCTCTCCGATGGGTGGGTGGACTTTCGGCGTTGAATAGGACAAGTACATATTGTCTTATTCGAAAGTGCCTATGTCTTAAAGATATATACAGACGGAGCGGGGAGCTCCATTAAAGAGGAGGTGCAAAGTGATTGAATAATACAAAAGTAACTGATTTTTAATATATTTCCTCTGCCCACATTGGAAATTGGTGGACATTGGTGACATTATAAATTACACCAACAGGTGTTACTTGGTTTCTTTGTAGAGGGTGTGTTTACGACAGACTTTGCAATACTTGCTGATATTTAATCTGTCGGGGGTATTGATGGGATTTTTGCGAGAATTATAAACGTTCTGCTTGCATTCAGAACACATTAGTTTAATAATCGGACGCTTATCTTTGTGGGAGGATTTTTTCTTTACAGCCATGGCTTTAGACGCGTTTTACTTGTAAGAAATCGAGTTCAACGGGAGTTTCCCGACCGAAGATTGATACCAAAACTTTGATCTTTCCCTTGGCCTCATCGACTTCGCTGACTGTCCCGTCATATTCTTTGAACGGACCGTCTATAATATGGACCAAATCCCCCATCTTCAGATCGATTTTGTGCTTCGGTTCTTCGACTACCATTCTCTTCTTGATGGTTTCCATCTCCATATCAGCAATGGGCACTGGAATCGTCCCTGAGCCGATAAAGCCGGTAACGCTGGGCGTGTTGCGGACAACATACCAGGAAGCTTCGGTGACTACCATTTTCACCAACACATAGCCCGGGAAGATTTTTTTCTCCACGGTCTTGCGTTTGCCATTTTTGATCTCGATCTGCTTTTCTTTCGGCACTAACACATGGAAGATCTTGTCTTTCATATCTAACGATTCAATCCGCTGTTCCAAACTGTCCGCCACGGCATCTTCATAGCCGGAGTAGGTATGCAGCACATACCATTGCCCGGGAGTGCCATCATCAAAAACATTCGCCGGAATAGCATTCTCTATCGCGATTTCTCCTTCTTCAACTGCTCCACTATCAGATCCCTCCGCTTCGGTCGGGATGACAGTAGAGGAGGTTTCTTCTTCAATAGTTTCGGGAAGACGTACCGGATCACCGGCAGACTCTTCTTCGACTGGCAAATTTTGATTTTGATCCTGGTCAGTCATAATAAAAATTATTCTGCGGGGGTAGTATCTACTTGGATATCACCTGGTTGAATTTGAATAGGCGAAGTACCTTGATCGCTAGTCTGAGTGCCCTGGCGCTCTGCTACCCACGCCAGCAAGCCTTCGATCCCTTTAGTAATACCGATATCGACTAAACCGATAAACAGGGCAAAGGCGGCTGAAACTAAAATGACGCCAACAGTTAGGCGAAATACCCGCAAGCGGGTCGGCCAAACTACTTTGCGCAGTTCCTGGACAGCTTCTTTGACAAATTGGATGATCTTTTTCATTAGCGTTTAGAGAACTGAGGCGCCCGGCGAGCTCGTTTTAAGCCATATTTCTTGCGTTCTTTGGCCCGCGGGTCTCTCGTTAATAATTTATTAGTTTTCAGAGTTTTTCTTAAAGTTTCATCTACTTTTAATAAGGCTCGGGCAATACCGTGACGGATGGCTTCGGCTTGGCTACTGGCTCCGCCGCCAGCTACTTTTACCGAGATATCAAAACGATCCTTCATCCCGACTAAAATTAAGGGTTGCAGTAATACCTCGATCAAATTGGCCGGATTAAGATAGACTTCCGGGGCTTTGCCGTTAATAACAACTTGTCCCTTACCATCATAAAGCCGCACCCGCGCCGTCGAAGTTTTCCGCCGCCCCGTGCCGTAATAATACTTGCCTTTTAAAACAATATTAGTAGTTTCCATATTATAATTCTAATATATCCGGTTTTTGCGCCATATGCTGATGTTCTGCCCCGGCATAAATTTTTAAATTAGCTAATCGCAAACGACGAAGTCTATTTTTAGGCAGCATTCCCGATACCGCTGCTTCTAGCGCCTTAGTTGGTTTTTTTGCCAAAGTTTCTTCTAGGCTAGTGGTCTTTAATCCGCCCATATATCCGCTATGCCGATAATATTTTTTTTGAGTTAACTTTTTCCCGGTTACTTTGATCTGGCTGGCATTGGTGACTACTATTTTAATCGGAGTCAGCACCGCCGGATCATAAGTAGCAGCTGTTTTGCCCATCAAAATCGTAGCTAGCTTACTCGCTAATCTCCCTAAAGTTTTGCCGGCTGCATCAATAAGGTACCACTTTTCGGGCAGTTCTTTTTTGGTGGGACGCTTAGTGGTAGTAGGTTTTTTATACATATTCGATTCTCGCCATGGGGGCATTATCGCCTGGCCGAGGCTTTAATTTAATCACTCGCAGATATCCGCCGGTCTTTTTAGTGTACCGCGGGGCAATTTCTTTGAGCAATTTTTTTACCAATAATTCATTATTATAGAGCCGACTCATTAGATACCGTTTAGTCGCCAGATCAACTGTTTTAGCCCGGTGAGTCAAGCGCTCTAAAATGGGCAAAGCGGCTTTGGCTTTGGCTAAAGTCGTGCTGACTTTTTCGTACAAAATAACTGAGAGCACTAAATTACGCAGAAGACTTTCTCTCCGTTTCTTGATTCTGCCAAAAGTTGATGCTTTGGGTCTTTGCGACATAATCTCTAATTAAATTCCAAACCTAATTCGTCTAATTTATCGGCAATCTCCGTCAGCGCTCGTTCTCCCAAGCCTTTCATTTCGAACAGACCATCCCGCCCGACTGCGATAATGTCGCGGACGGTTTTAATGTTGTTCTGCACAAGAGCGTTGGTGGTTCTCACGGATAGATTGATTTCTTCTACGGAGAAATTCTCGGGATTAGCTTTGTTCATTTCTCCTTCCGCGATTTCCGGAGTTTCTTGAGACACTGTTTCCGGAAGCAGCGGGGCCGCGGGAGCCGGAACATCGACATGGAAAATATTGAATTGTTCTAATAGAATATCGGCCGCAATTTTAAGAGCATCTTTGCAAGAAATGGTTCCGTCGGTTTCGACTTCGAGTGTCAGTTTGTCATAATCAACTCTTTCGCCTACCCGAGTATTTTCTACTGCGAAGCTACATTTCTTGATGGGCGAGAAGATGGCGTCAACTGCGATCATGCCAATAATAAACTCCCGGTCATCAATCGCTTCACTTGGCACATAGCCCCGCCCCTTTTCGATCCGAATATCCATCTCTAAACTGGCCTTACCACTTAGGGTAGCCAAATGATATTCCGGGTTAACTAATTCTACCGAACTTGGCAAAATAATATCTTTGCCGGTAACTTCACCGGGTTGGGATTTTAAAGTTACTATCACGGGACCGTCTTCGTGCAAAATAAACCGCAATCCCTTCAGATTCATCATTACTTCTACTACGTCTTCCTTAACGCCTTCGATGGTAGTAAATTCATGATCTATCCCAGCAACCTTAAAAGCGGTGACAGCGGCACCTGGTAAAGTGGTCAGTAAGACTCGGCGCAGAGCGTTTCCCACAGTCGTGCCATACCCAGGGTAAAACGGTTCAATCACAAACAAGGCTCCGTTGCCTTCTTCTTTGGTCAGCTTAATCTCTGGTAAATTAATGGATTCCACAGGCCCTCCAATAAAATTATCTTGAATAAAATTCGATGATCAATTGTTCGATGAAAGGAGCTTCGATCTCTTCCCGGGTCGGCAGTTCTGTCACGCTGATTTCCAGTTTGTTAGGATCTACTTTTAGCCAGGAAACTGCACTGTTATTTGTCGCTATACTGGTAATGATATCGCGCAATTTTTGCTTACTTGCGCAAGTAATCACATCTCCGCTCTTTACTTGAATTGAGGGAATATTAACTGATTTGCCATTCAATTGAAATTGGCCATGGGCTATCAGCTGGCGAGCTTGCGGATGGGAAGTGGCAAAACCAGCCCGATAAATTACGTTATCGAAACGAATTTCCAATAAACGCAACAAGTTATCGCTAGCCGAACCAGTTGCCCGGATAGCCTCGGCATAATAGCGCCGCAATTGTTTTTCATTAATATGATAAAAGATTTTAGCCTTTTGCTTTTCTTGCAGCTGGAGGCCGTAACCGGTATGTTTCTTAAAAATGCGGGTAGCTCCGTGCATGCCCGGGGGTTGCTTGTGGTGATTCTTAACATATTTGGCCGCGGTTGACCGGTCAGCTGCCATGGCGAAGGTTTCGCCATATTTTCTTACTTTTCTCATTTTAGGTCCAGTGTATCTGCTCATAATTATGTTCTGTTATACTCTCCGGGCTTTCCGAGGCCGGGGGCCGTTATGGGGTAAGGGGGTGATGTCACGGATCTCGCCTAAATGCAATCCGGCAGCGTCTAGAGAGCGGATGGCAGCATCCCGACCGGAGCCGACTCCCTGTACCCAGACGCTAGCTTGGGTCATTCCCATATCTACCGCCTTAGTGGCAGCCGATTTGGCTGCTAAAGAAGCGGCATAGGGAGTGGATTTTTTTGAGCCCTTGAATCCTGATCGACCAGCACTGCTCCAGGCCACTACTTCGCCCTGATTATCAGTAATGGTGATCATCGTGTTATTAAATGTAGACTGAATGTAAACTTTGCCCTCCGTCAGAGTTCTTTTTTTGGCTTTGCGAACTTTTTTAGCTACCTTGGCTTGGGCTTGCTGTTGCATCTGCGCCTTAGCCCGAGCTTTTTTTTCGCGTTTTTCTTGTTTTTTCTTACCGGCCATTTTGAAAAATTAATGATGACTAATATCTAATGAACAATGCGGTTTAATATATGATCGTTTTTGCATTTTGCATTATTCATTTTTCATGTGATTAGGTCTTCTCGGAAGATTTCTTGCGGCCACTGCCCACCGTCACCCGTTTACCGCGCTTGGTCCGAGCATTGGTTTTAGTGGTCTGTCCCCGCACTGGCAGATTCTTCTTGTGCCGATCTCCCCGGTAACTCCCGATATCCTTTAACCTTTTAATATTCGTGGAAATTTCCCGACGTAAATCGCCTTCTACCACATAATTTTTTTCAATGATTTCCCTGATACGATTAGTTTCTTCCTCGGTCAGCGCATCCGTGCGTTTGTTCAGATCAACATTAGCCGCCACTAACACCTCGCGGCTGCGAGTCAAACCAATCCCATAAAGATAGCCTAAAGCTACTTCGATACGTTTATTGGCTGGTAATTGAATGCCGATGATTCTGATCATAATTATCCTTGAACTTGCTTATGCTTAGGATTAGAACAGATAACTCGCACTTTTCCGCAGCGGCGAATTACCCGACATTTTTGACATATTTTTTTTACAGACGATCTGACTTTCATGGCTATTTATGGCGATAGATAATGCGACCTCTCGCTAGATCGTAGGGACTCATTTCCACAGTCACACTATCTCCCGGTAAAATCTTAATATAATTCATTCTAATTTTGCCTGAGATATGGGCCAAAATTATGTGCCCACCTTCAATCTCCACCCGAAAGTTTGCATTGGGCAGAGCTTCTAATACCTTACCCTTAACCTCGATAACTTCTTTAGCTGACATACCGATACTTCGCTATTATACCTATAATATTAACTAAATCAAGGGGTAAAATCCAAAATCTCTTGGATGGGAGTGAGAATTTTGGCTCCCTCGGGTAGGACCACCACCGTTTCTTCAAAGTGGGCTACCGGCTGCTTATCTGTTGTGTAAACGCTCCATTGGTCTGGTAAGGTGATATAACCTTCTCCTCCTACCCCGGCAATCGGCTCAATGGCAATAGTACTGCCTGAGGGCAGAACAACTTTTTTGTCGTGGCCGACGAAATTAGGGATCACCGGATCCTCGTGGAGCTCTCGGCCTACCCCATGCCCGACAAATTGCCGCATGATGGTGAGATGGGCTTGCCGTAGAGTGTCCTCAATCGCCTGGGAAATCTCGCCTACCCGGACACCTGCCCGGACTTGGCCAACCCCGGCCCGTAAGGCCTGGTAAACCCCCTTAAGGAGGGGTCGGTACTGATGAATGTCTTCCCCTACGATCCAAGTAATCGCGGCATCCGTATTCCATCCCTGGTAGCAGAAACCGAAATCAATACTTATGAGATCACCTTCCTGTAATTGGTAATCAGTCGGGATGCAATGGACTATTCCCTCATTCACCGAAGCGCAAATCGCTGCCGGGTAACCCTGATAACCTAAAAAGGTGGGCTGCCCCCCTTGTTCTTTAGCAGCATCTCTGGCCATCTGATCTAAAGTTTTCAATGAAGTTCCGGGAATAATTTGTTGTTTAAGGTGTTTCAGAATCTGGACAAGCTTTTGGCCGCAAACAGCCATTATTTCTATTTCGGCAGCGGTTTTTACGTTTATACTCATAATTTATTGACCGCTTGCCAAATGTCCTGCGCTACCTCTGGAATAGTCTGATCTCCGTTTATCTTGATTAATTTTTTTTGTTGTTGATAATATTTCACTACTTCCCGTGAGCGCTCCTGAAAAACGCGAATACGCTCACTCACAGTTTTAGGATTAGTGTCATCGATCCGTCCTTCAATTTTGGCCCGGCTGATTAATCGCCGTTTAGCTGCGCTGGCCGATAAATCCACTAATACCATCACGGCTTCCCGATCAAATTTTTGTTGAGCTTTCTTGAGTAATCTAATTTGTAATACGCGGCGCGGATAGCCATCAAACACAATTCTTTGTTTCCGCGGAGTCTTGGCCACAAAATCGTGAACTAATTGGGAAGTGATTCTTTCCGGCACGAGTTGGCCTTTATCGACATACTTTTTCGCATCTTGCCAACCAGTTAATTTTTTAGCAATCGTGTTCCGGAGCAATCCTCCCATATTCATATGCTTGGCTTTGAGTTTCTTGACCAAAATTTCCGCCTGCGTGCTTTTGCCGCTACCAGGACCACCATAAAGAATGATGTCAGGCTGAATTTTAAAGCTCGTCATATTTTTTCATAATTAACTGCGCTCTCACCTGCCGCATAGTTTCCAAGGCCACGCTCACCACAATCAGCAGCGAGGTACCTCCGATAGTTAGACTAGGCATTTTGACAAAGACTTGCACTAAGCTAGGCAATACAGCGATTAACCCTAAGAAGATAGAGCCAGCCAAAGTGATGCGATTGCTGATATAGGTCAAAAAATCAATGGTTTGTTTACCCGGTCGGATTCCAGGGACAAAACCTCCTGATTTCTGGAGATTTTCGGCTACTTGCGTAGGCTTGAAAATCACCCAGGTATAAAAATAAGTGAAAAAGACTACTAACAGAAAATAAAGAATGCCATAGACCCACTGATTTTCGAATAATGTTTTAATAAACTCGGCACTATTCACTAGCCACAGGCTCCGGGCGTTAACAAACAGAGATGCGATCATACCGGGAAACACTAGGATTGAGAGAGCAAAAATGATAGGAATGACTCCCGCCTGGTTGACTTTGAGCGGAAGATTAGAAATTACTCCCGACGCAAATCGGTTTACGCGCGTCCGTCCGGCATAGGAAATGGGAATATTGCGCTGACCCTCTGTAATATAAACCACAAAATAAATCGTAGCTAAAGCTAAAATAATAAAGGCGAGGATACGAGAAAACTGTCCCATATCAAACACTACGGCTGTACCAGACAGGACCTGAGGCAGACGCGCTACAATCCCCAAGAAAATGATCAAGGAAATGCCGTTGCCGATACCGAATTCGCTAATGAGTTCTCCTAGCCACATCACTAGAATCGTACCAGCTGTGACTGTGACCAAGACGGCGATCATTTGATAAATACCGAGGTCGCCGATGACTGGTAATTCTCCTCGCTGTAGTAAAGTGATCATGCCGTAGGCCTGCAAAACAGCCAATGGCACGGTGAGATAGCGCGTATACTGGTTCAGTTTACGCCGACCATAGTCGCCTTCTTTCTGTAAAGCCTCGACTGCTGGAATTGCCATCGTCATTAACTGAATAATAATAGAGGCGTTAATGTAAGGCGCGACTCCCATTAAGGCGACGGAAAAGTTACTCAATGATCCCCCGGAGAAAATATCCATCATGCCCAAGAATTGATTCTGGGAGAATAGCTGCTGCAGTTTATCTAAATCAACTATCGGGATCGGAATATGAGTAATGATCCGAAAGATTACCAACAATCCGAGAGTCCAAAAAATTTTGATGCGAAGATCTTTGTGTTTAAAAATTTGGAGCCAAGTTTGCCACATATTTTTTTATTAAACCAGATTAACTTTACCGCCAGCTTGTTCAATTTTTTGCCTGGCTGCTGCAGAAATATTATGAGCTTCTACTGTAAAAGCTTCTTTAATCTCACCGTCTCCTAAAATTTTAACCGAATCAAATCCATTCAGATAACCTTTGTCGCGCAAAGTCTGTAAAGTCAGACTGTTGCCTGAGGCTAACCTAGGCAAATCTGATAAATTAATTACCAGCACCTGGGGACGGTTTGGCCGCCGAAAACCTTTCTTTTTAGGGATAATCTGAGCTAAGGGTTTTTGGCCTCCTTCAAAATGAGCCGGGACATTGCCTCCGGTACGGGCTTTTTGTCCTTTCGTACCCCGACCGGCAGTTTTCCCTTTGCCTGAACCCATGCCTCGGCCTTTTCGTTTGGTGCCGTGATTCTTGGGCTTAACTTGAGTTAATTCATGTAAACGCATAGGATTATTTCTTAGCAGGTTTAACTTTCATTACGGAGGAGGTAATTTTCCGCATATCCCGTAATTCCTGAGGATCGATTAATAAATTCAATGCCTTAATAGTGGCCATGGTATTGCTCAACTTATTTTTGCATCCCATGATCTTACCCACCACGTCTTTGATGCCAGTAAGCTCCAGAACTACCCGCATCGAACTACCAGCGACAATGCCGGTACCAGCCGGGGCCGGCTTTAAAAGAACTGAGGCACTTTTATAATGGGTGCGGACAGGATAAGGAATAGTAGAACCGTGCATGAAAACAAGTGTGATATTTTTTTTAGCTGCGGTTACTGCTTTAGCAATAGCTCCACTGACATCGGCTGCTTTACCTAAACCATAGCCGATCTTGCCCTTTTCATTACCAATCACCACCAGGGCCCGAAACCGCACTCTTTTACCTCCTTTAACTACCCGAGCCACGCGATTAATCTCTAAAACTCGCTCGATGAACTCAGGTTTCTCGTTGGATTGTCCGATATTTTTTCTCATAGTTTTAGAATTTTAATCCTTCGGCGCGAGCAGCTTCCGCTACCGCTTTTACTTGTCCGTGATAAGGATAACCTCCCCGATCAAAGACAACTTCTTTAATACCTAAAGCAATGGCTTGGACGGCGACTGCCTGACCTAATTTTGTAGCTGCCGCGATGCTTCCTCGAATCTTGAGAGACAGGGAGGACAGACTAGCTAAAGTCTTACCTTTAGTGTCATCTATCAACTGAACATGCAGATGTTTTAAACTTTTATGCACTGCTAAGCGAGGCCTGTCGGCAGTACCTTTAATCTTGGCCCGGATGCGATGGCGCCGGTTCGTCTGGCTAGTTTTGGTAATTGAAGTTTTCATAATTATTTGGTACCGGTGGTTTTAGCAGTTTTGCCTTGCTTCCGGCGCACAATTTCTTCCCGATATTTAATACCTTTGCCTTTGTAAGGTTCCGGCTTCTTCACGGCTCGCAAGCGAGCCGCCATTTCGCCGACCGACTCTTTGTCGATGCCATTAAGCGTAATCTCATTTTTAACAACTTTGATGCTAACTCCCGGAATAATAACTAACTTAACTGGATGAGATAGGCCCACGTGCAACCACACCTCCGGCTCATGCACTTCTACCCGGAAACCTACCCCAGAGATGTCTAAGATGCGCTCAAACCCAGCCGAAACTCCCATCACCATATTGGCTAAACGAGCTCGAGCCAGCCCATGGGCTGGCCGCGTCATCCGATCCTCAGGATGGGCATTGACCACCAAAACAGTGCCATCAGCTTGCTGTACAGTCACTCCCAGGGGCAATTGCCAATCTAATGTCCCTAAGGGGCCAGCCACCGTCACATGGTTGTCCGCCACTGTCAAAGTAGTGTTAGCCGGCAGTTTAATAGGTAATTTACCAATCTTTGACATAACTACCAGATTTTAAATAATACTTCTCCCCCTTGACCAAGGGCCTTAGCTTCTGTGTTAGTTTTTAAGCCTTGGGAAGTTGATATAACCAAAGTTTCTGATCTAGAGGTCCGGTTTTTAGCTAACTGGGTCTTGCCTTGATAAATCCGTTGGCCGGATTTACTAATCAATCGCAACCCTCTGATCACTGGCCGGTTCCGGTAATATTTTAAAGTGATCAGTAAATGAGCGGCTTCCTCTTCTGGTTTAACTAACTCCACTCGCTCAATCCAGCCAGTTTCGACTAGCAGTTTCGCAATCGCTTCCTTCAGCCGGGAAGCTGGAATTTTTACGGTAGCAAACCCGCGCGCAGAAGCGTTACGAATTCGAGTTAACATGTCGGCAATAGGATGAGTATTCATAGTGAATAATTTAATTACCAGGAAGCTTTTTTAATACCAGGCAGATTCCCAGCGCTAGCAAGTTCTCTAAAACAAATTCTGCAAATCTGAAAAGCCCGCAAAAACCCGTGCCGGCGACCACAAATTTTGCACCGATTAATCTTCCGGCTGGAAAACTTCGGTTTTGCGTTCGCTTTTCTAATAAGTGTACGTCTAGCCATAATTTATTTATTTTTGAAAAGGGAAATTCAATTTGGATAACAATTGTTTTGCCAATTCATCTGTTTTGGCAGTGGTATGTAATGTTACGCTCAACCCGAACGTCTTTTCTATATTATCCAGGGTAATTTCCGGGAAAACAATATGCTCTTTCATGCCTAAAGTATAATTGCCTCGCCCATCAAAGGCAGTGGAAGAAATTCCTTGAAAATCTCTTACCCGCGGCAAGGCCACATTCACTAACTTATCCAAGAAATCATACATGCGTTGGCCGCGCAAAGTAGTTACCACACCAATCGGTGCTTTCTCGCGCAGTTTAAATCCCGCGATTGATTTCTTAGCCTTAGTGATGATCGGCTTCTGGCCAGTGATCTGAACTATATCTTCCTTGATCTTTTCAATATAATTAGGGTCGGCCACAGCCTTGCCAGCTCCGATATTAATTACTACTTTAACCAATTTGGGAGCCGCCTCAATAGAAGCGAGTTTAAGCTCGTTTTTTAAAGTCTGGCGGGCGGTTTGATGTAGTTCTTTAAAAGTCATTTTAAACTGTGCTTTTACAAATTTTACAAATCCGTTCTCGATTGCCGGCAGAGGTCAATTGCGAACCTAGCCGCGTCGGCTTATTGCAGTGGCTGCACAAAAACATTATCTTAGCCGTCGGTAGAGGTTTAACAATTTCAGTAATTCCGCCTGATACTTTTTGTCCTCGCGGCTTCATGTGTTTTTTAGCCACATTAATTCCACTGATTTTTACTGTCTGCGCAACTACGTTAACAGACGCCACTTTGCCAGTTTTACCTCGCTCGCGTCCTTTAATAACTAATACTGTATCACCTTTCTTAATCTTCATTACAATACCTCTGGGGCTAAAGAAACTATTTTCATATATCCACTATCTCGCAATTCCCTCGCCACCGGACCAAAGATCCGGGTTCCTCGGGGAGTTTTATCTTTATTAACTAATACAGCTGCATTTTCATCAAAGCTAATGTACGAGCCGTCTTTGCGGACCAATTTCTGTCTCTGACGGACAATTACGGCCCGCACGACTTCTTTTTTCTTGGCTAAACCGTGGGGACTGGCTTCTTTGACTGCCGCAATTACCACATCGCCCACGCGGGCATAGCGCCGGCGCGTACCGCCCAACACCTTGAAACAGCGGATCCATTTGGCTCCTGTATTATCAGCTACTTTTAGATTAGTTCCTTCTTGAATCATAGAATTAAGATTGATTTAATGCGGCGTCAATTTCTTGTAGATCTTCTGCTACTGTCTTTTGATCGCCGGTTGCCTTTATTTCTAAAACTATCCAACGTTTCAGTTTGCTTAGGGGTCGCGTTTCTTCTATCACCACCCAGTCGCCTTTTTTAGCGCGATCTGCTGGATTATGTGCCAGAAAACGACGCGTCTTTCTGATCTTCTTATGATACAACGGGTGGTTCACAAATGAGTCGACGGATACCACGACTGTGGCTGCCATCTGTGCGCTAACTACCCGACCAATTTTCCGTTGTTTACTATTCATTACTCAAAGTTTTAATAATGTCTTTTTCTCTAATAATAGTGAAGATTCTGGCAAGATACTGCCGCGCCTCGCGCAAACGAGACCAGTTTTTTATGCGATGCATGGCAATTTCCGATTTAAGCTGAGCTACTAAAGCAATAGTTTTATCCACCTCTTTAGCGAGATCGGCCGCAGATAATTTTCGGAGTTGTTCTAATTTCATAGTTTTAATGATGACGAGCTACAAAGGTGGTTTTAACGGGCAGCTTGTACCCAGCCAGTTGCATGGCTTCTTTGGCGGCCGTTTCGGATACTCCCGAGATTTCATAAATAACTGTACCGGGTTTGACCGTGGCCACATAGTGACTGACAGACCCTTTACCGCTGCCCATCCGGACTTCGTTGGGCTTAGCGGTGACGGCCTGATGTGGGAAAATTCGGATCCAGATCTTGCCTTCCCGGCGAATAAACCGCACCATTGCTCGGCGGCCGGCTTCGATCTGCCGCGCTGTCACCCAGCCCAGGCCTAAAGATTTCAAGCCAAAATCGCCAAAAGCCACTGTGGTTCCGCGAGTAGCTTTTCCTTTCATGCTACCGCGTTGTTGTTTTCTATATTTAACTTTTTTGGGAATTAACATAATTATTTATGCTGATTAGGTTTTTCCGGTTCCACATCTTTGACGCCTTCTTTGAAAACCCAGACTTTAACACCTAACGTTCCATAGGTAGTGTGCGCTTCTCGCTGCGCATAATCGATAAAATGCCGAAAGGTATGGAGAGGAACTTTTCCTTGTACAAACATTTCTGACCGAGAAATTTCCGCTCCATTCAAGCGCCCGGCGATAATAATTTTAATACCGTCGATCTTAGTTTTTTGCGCTGCCATCAGGGAGCCTTTAATCGCTCGCCGGAAAGGCAATCGCCGTTCAATTTGGTCAACGATTTGATTGGCAATGATCGCGGCATTTGATTCCGGATCCTTAACTTCAATGATATTTATTTTTACATCTCGGCCAATTTCCGCCTTTATCTTTTTGCGCAAATCTTCAATACTAGCTCCGGCATGCCCAATAATCATTCCGGGCTTGGCCGCAAAAATATTGATTACCCCTTCGTTACCAAACCGTTCAATCTCAATTTTAGCTAACGAAGCTTTTTTGAGTTGTTTATTGATTAATTTGCGCAGTTTTTGATCTTCTAATAAGTAAGTCGAATAGTTTTTTACGTCAAACCAACGTGAGCGCCACCGCACCGTGTAACCAAGCCGATTACTGATTGGGTTAATTTTATTTCCCATAATAATTATTTATTAGTTGTGCGCGTGAATAATCGTTTGCCCCCTAATTTGCCCCGCAGTTTAGCTGGCTTATCAGTCGGCAGGACCGGCCCTCCGGCTGAAGAAGTAGGAGCGCTTATTTTACTAGCAGCTCCCTTGTTGGTAGTTTTTAATCCTCCTGCAACCGGACTAATCTTTTTAGCGGTTTTTTCGGAAGGAGTCGGCAAGATTTCTTCTAATTTAACTGTCAGATGGGCCATTCTCTTCAACTTGATATCGGCCGATCCATGCGAACGCAACCAATATCGTTTGTAGCGCGGGCCTTCTTCTACTACTAAAGACTTGATCCGCAAATTCTCTGGCTTAGCGTTATAATTGTTACTAGCGTTAGCTATAGCTGAAGCAATCAATTTGTAAATCATTTTTCCACCCTTGGTCTGCGCATAGCGCAAACTGTTCAGAGCAGCCTGAGCCGGTTTGCGCCGTAAACTCCCCAGCAAAGGTTGGACTTTTTTGGGACTAATCCGGGCAAATTTTAACTTAGCAACAATTTCCATAATAATTATTTCTTGGTCGGCTTAGCGGCGGGAGCAGTGGGGGCTGCCGGTGTCGGTTCACTAGATTTTTTAGCTTGTTCTTTAGCCATCTTACCGCCATGGCCTCTAAATTTTCTGGTCAAAGAGAACTCGCCCAACCGGTGCCCTACCATGTTTTCTGTAACAAAAACAGGCAGATGAGTTTTACCATTATGAACTTCGAAGTTCAATCCCACCATTTCAGGAGTAATTGTAGAAGACCTGGCCCACGTTTTAATAGCCGTCTTAGCGCCGGTCGCCTTTAGTTGATCAATCTTTTTTTGCAAGTTGGGGTCAACCCACCAACCTTTTTTTAGCGATCTAGACATTAACGTTTCCTCTTCTTATTCTTAGTTCTTGGTTTAATAATGTGTTTATTGCTCTTAGTTTTGCTTCTAGTTTTATAACCCTTGGTCGGTTTGCCGGTGGGGCTTTTGGGATGTTTGAGACCGATGGGTGAATTACCTTCGCCGCCGCCATGAGGGTGATCGACAGGGTTCATGGCTTTACCACGCACCTTCGGTCGTCGCCCCAGATGGCGCATCCGACCAGCTTTGCCAATCCGGATATTACTATGATCGGGATTAGAAACTGTGCCAATACTCGCGAAACAGTTTTCGGAAATTAATCTAATTTCTCCAGAAGGTAATTTAATCTGAGCAAACCCTTTATCAAACCCTAGTACCATAGCACTGCTTCCGCCCGAACGCACGATCTGGCCTCCCCGACCGGGCTGTAATTCAATATTATGGACAGCGATACCGGTAGGAATATTACGGAGAATTAATCGATTGCCAGGTTTAATCTTAGTGTTTACATTGCTAACAATTTTATCGCCTACCTTGAGGCCTTCGGGAGCAATAATATAAGTTTTAGTCCCATCAAGAAAATTAATTAAAGCAATGTAAGCCGATCGGTTGGGATCATATTCAATTGTCTGCACAGTGGCGGGAATACCAAATTTAATCTGCTTCATATCAATTGTTCGCCACAGCTGTTTAGCTCCCCCGCCCCGATGTCTAACCGTAATTACTCCCCGCGCATTCCGTCCACTCGAACGCTTCATTCCTTTAGTTAATAACTTTAAGGGAGTTTGTTGCGTAGTAATATGCGAGCGATCAATCACGCTCATATTGCTCCTGCGACCGGCATTGTTAGATTTAAGAATTCTGATTGACATCTTTTTTCTCTTCGAATAATTTAATGGTTTGACCAGGCATCAGCGTCACAACCGCCTTTTTCCAATTGGCTCTTTTGACCTTCTGCCGACCAGCATTTTTAGGTTTACCGATCACATTTAAAACATTGACTGACTTAACTTTAACCTTAAATAAATTTTCTACTGCTTGTTTAATGACTGGGATATTAGCTCGGGCATCAACTTTAAACGTATAGACATTACCAGCGCCCAAACGGACACTCTTCTCGGAAATAATTGGCTGATAAATTACTAGATTATTCATTAACTTAAACGGCTTATCAGGGCCGGTCGCGCCTCCCCTAATATAATAATTCGGCGGTGAGTGGCTACATCTAACAAATTAACCTGTTGAGCAGACCGTACTTTAACATACCCTAGATTACGGCTGGCTCGTTGCAGAGCTGGATCAGCTGCGGCTATAATAATCAGATTGCTTTGAGGATCTAAGCTACCTTGTAAAAATTGTAACACGGTCTTAGTCCGTTGGCCTCCCTCATACGGCTGATCAATCCAGAAAACTTCTCCCGCCATAGCTTTTCCAGCCAGGGCAGTTGAAAGAGCGGGGCGTAACGATTTTTGATTGAGCTTGTGCTGAAAATTCCGAAGAGAACTGGGGCCAAAGACCCGACCACCGCCGCGCCAAAGCGGAGTCCGCTTGGTGCCGACGCGAGCCCGACCGGTTCCCTTTTGCCGCCAAGGTTTTTTAGTACTACCTGCCACTTCTCCTCGAGTTTTAGTATTAGCAGTGGCATGATGTTGATTATGCTGTAAATCAACTATCATTTGACCTAAAACAGGCAAATCAATTTTGGTGCCAGTAAATTCAGCTGCCTCTAACTTGACCACTGTGGCAACAGAAGTGGCTGCGCTTACCTGTTTAGATGAACTGGAAGTCTGTTTAGGCATGTTTTTTAACTAATACTAAACTGCGATTGCCTCCTGGCACAGCTCCGCGCACGGCGATACGCTGTTCTATTGCATCAACTAAAACTACTTTTAAATTCTTAGTGGTAATTTGTTTGGCCCCCATATGGCCTGACATGCGACGACCAGGCAACACTCGTGCAATTCCCATCGCTCCGATTGAACCAGGTTGACGATGATGATCATGGCCGTGCCCCCCCGGACCGCTCTTAAAGTTATGGCGCTTGATCGTTCCGGCAAATCCCTTGCCCTTAGACACTGCTGTTACCATCACTTGATCGCCCACAGCAAATTGCGTCGCATCTAGCTTATCTCCGCGGGTGTACTGACTGGGATCCTCTACTCGGATTTCTCGCAAGGTTTTAGCATCAAGATTTTTAAGATGGCCTTGGCGAGACCGGGTAGATTTTTTTGCCACGCCGACACCTAATTGAATGGCGCTATAGCCTTCTTTGGCGGGAGTTTTTACCTGTACGACTACGTTTGGCTGGACCGTTAACCAGGTCGCTCCAACAATATCGCCATTCTCCAAAACCAACTGAGACATACCTGATTTTTTAGCAATTATACCAATCATTTTTTTACACTAATAAGGTTTCGGCTGCGGGATTCATCCCCGGCAGCAGAATTGATCAGAAACTTAATTGTCAGACATTACATTTTAACTTCGATGCTGACTCCGGCGGGCAGATTGAGATTAGTCAAGGCATCGATAGTTTTAGGCCTGGGATCAGTAATTTCAATTAATCTTTTATGGATTCTCATCTCAAACTGTTCCCGGGAATCCTTATCCACAAAAGTCGAGCGCTGCACTGTATAAATCTTTTTTTCTGTTGGCAAAGGGATCGGGCCAATCACATTCGCTCCCGTGCGTTCAGCTGTTTCCACGATCAATCTGGCCGATTGATCAATAATACGATGATCGTACGCCTTAAGCCGAATGCGGATGCGCTGCTTATTGACAGTTTCTTTGCTGTCCTGCTTTTTACTCTCGGTCCCTTTAGTCATGTAAAATTTCAATTAATAAGTCGGGATGAGCCCAGCTTTACCTAGCCGGGCTGCTTGTAGTTGTTATTTAATAACTTTAGTTACGACACCGGCGCCGACAGTCTTGCCGCCTTCGCGGATAGCAAACCGGAGACCTTGTTCCATAGCAACCGGCACAATCAACTTAACAATCATCTTTTCAATCGTATCTCCCGGCATAATCATTTCTTGACCAGCAGGCAATTCCAATTCTCCAGTTACATCTGTAGTTCTGACATAGAATTGCGGCTTATAACCTTTAGTGAACGGAGTATGCCGACCGCCTTCTTCCTTGCTGAGAATGTAAACTTCGGCTTCAAAATCAGTATGAGGAGTGATCGACCCGGGCTTGGCCAAAACCTGCCCTCTTTCAATTTCATTGCGTTCAATTCCCCGGAGTAAAACTCCAATATTGTCGCCGGCTTGACCCTGATCTAACAATTTGCGGAACATTTCTACTCCTGTGACCACCACTTTCCGTGTTGGTTTCAAGCCCACGATTTCAATTTCTTCGTTTATTTTTACGATGCCTTGTTCGACTCTGCCGGTAGCGACGGTGCCGCGTCCTTTGATCGAGAAGACATCTTCAACAGGCATCAAAAACGGTTTATCCAACATCCGAACTGGATCTGGAATATAAGTATCCATCGCATTTAGGAGTTCTAGGATAGGCTTGATCGCCGCTTCGTCATCGGGATGCTCCATAGCCTTAAGGGCGGAGCCCCGGATCACCGGAACTTCTTTGCCAGGAAATTCATATTTAGTTAAAAGATCGCGCACTTCTTCTTCGACCAAATCGATCAATTCTGGATCATCTACCATATCAACTTTATTAATGAAAACGATCATCCGGGGCACACCTACCTGATGAGCTAACAGAATATGCTCTCTAGTCTGTGGCATGGGACCATCGGTCGCAGCTACAACTAAAATAGCGGCATCCATCTGGGCAGCGCCTGTGATCATGTTCTTAATGTAATCAGCATGACCAGGACAGTCTACATGGGCATAGTGCCGTTTTTCTGTTTCGTACTCCTGGTGAGAAGTGGCAATAGTAATACCCCGCTCTCTTTCCTCAGGAGCGTTATCAATATCTTCAAATTTTTTCGCTGCAGCTAACCCTTTTTTAGCTAAAACTTGGGTAATAGCTGAAGTTAAAGTAGTCTTCCCGTGATCAACATGACCAATCGTTCCGACATTCACGTGAACCTTGTTGCGCTGGAATGCTTCTGCCATATAAACTCCTATGAATTAGTTCAATTTAATATACTTGTAGAAAATACTATTTTAAAAATGGAGGTAAAACAGGCTTTTTTAAAAATACACTAAATAGATTTTTAAAAATGGAGGTAAAACAGGCTTTTTTAAAAATACACTAAATATCAGATAAAGACAAGGGGGAGGGAACTGATATTTGACAAATTAAAATATTTTTGTTCTAAACTTGTTTTTTGCCGACAATCTCTTGCTGGACGTTAGCCGGTACTTGGGCATACTTGTTGAACTCCATCGTATAGGCTGCCCGCCCCTGAGACATTGATCGCAGATCTGTAGCATAACCAAACATCATCGCCAAAGGCACTAAAGCGGTAACGGTGCGGGCCATCCCCCGTTGTCCCATTCCTTCAATAACCGCCCGGCGGCTGTTTAGATCTCCAGTAACATCGCCCATAAAGTCTTCCGGAGTTACTACCTCTACCTTCATAATTGGCTCTAGAATCACCGGATCACCTTTGCGCACTCCTTCTTGCAACGCCATAGAACCAGCGATTTTGAATGCCATTTCGGAAGAATCAACCTCATGATATGACCCATCATAAAGAATAGCCTTAATGCCTACTATCGGGTAACCGGCCAAAACTCCCCGGCTCAGCGCTTCTTTGACACCCTTTTCCACGGCTGGAATGTACTCCTTGGGAATATGTCCGCTGACAATACTGTTCACAAATTCAAATCCACCGGCTTCTCCTAATGGTTCAAATCTCATCAAGACATGGCCGTATTGCCCGCGGCCACCAGTTTGCCGAATATATTTAGTTTCTATATCCGAATTCTTGCGCATAGTTTCGTGATAAGCCACTTGGGGCTTACCCACATTAGCTTCCACTTTAAACTCTCGGCGCATCCGATCAACAATAATATCTAAATGCAACTCTCCCATTCCAGAAATTTCGGTTTGGGCAGTTTCTTCGTTGGTTTTGACCCGGAAGGTTGGATCTTCTTCGGCCAATTTACCCAAAGCAATGGCCATCTTTTCTTGATCGGCTTTGCTTTTCGGTTCAATTGCGATAGAAATAACCGGCTCGGGGAAGGTAATAGATTCTAGAATGATTGGATGGGCTGGCACGCACAGGGTATTGCCGGTAGTAATTCTTTTGATTCCGACCACAGCGGCGATTTCCCCAGAATAGACTTCATCCACTTCTTCGCGATGGTTGCTATGCATCCGGACAATCCGGCCAATTCTTTCCTGTTCACCCGAAGCAGCATTTAATACATAGGAGCCAGATTTTAAACTGCCGGAATAAACCCGGATATAAACTAATTTACCAATAAAGGGATCGGTAGCGATTTTAAAAGCGAGAGCGGAAAATGGTTCGGCATCACTAGCTTGCCGTACAATTTCTTCTCCAGTTTTAGGGTCGGTTCCGGAAACCGGCGGCACATCCAAAGGATTCGGCAGATAATCGACAACCGCATCCAGCATTGGCTGCACACCTTTATTTTTCAAAGCTGATCCGCACAATACGGGGTAAAGTTGGTTACTAATTACGGCGGCCCGCAAGGCTTGTTTTAATTCATCGATAGTAAGTATCTGGTCGGCTAAAAACTTTTCTAATAGCTTATCTTCGGTTTCCGCAATAGCTTCAATCAGTTTCCGCCGATATTTAGCCACTTCGTCTTTTAGTTCTGCCGGCACTTCCGTTTCTAAAATTTCCTTACCCAGATCATCCTGATAAATGTAAGCTCGCTCCGTAAATAAATCAATCAAGCCCTTATAGGTATCGTGGGCGCCGATCGGCAATTGGATTGCGACAGCTTTAGTACTTAATCTGTCCCAAATTGATTTGAGACTGCTATAAAAATCCGCTCCCATGCGGTCCATCTTATTAATAAAACAGACGCGGGGAACATTATATTTATCAGCTTGCCGCCAGACTGTTTCACTTTGCGGCTCGACACCAGATACTCCATCAAACACCACGACCCCCCCGTCTAACACCCGTAAAGATCGTTCTACCTCCACAGTAAAATCTACGTGACCCGGGGTATCGATAATATTAATCCGCGTATCTTTCCAAAAACACGTGGTGGCCGCTGAAGTAATGGTAATTCCCCGCTCCTGCTCCTGTTCCATCCAGTCCATGACGGCTTCACCTTCATGCACTTCCCCAATTTTGTAAGTTTTTCCAGTATAAAACAGGATGCGTTCGCTTACAGTAGTTTTGCCCGCATCAATGTGGGCAATAATTCCAATATTTCTAGTTTTTTCTAAACTATATTCGCGTGCCATAAATATGTAGGCTAAAACCTGGCAAAATGCGCAAAGGCTCGATTAGCTTCCGCCATTTTATGAGTATCTTCTTTCTTTTTCACAGCCCCCCCAGTATTGTTAAATGCGTCCATGAGTTCGGTGGCGAGCCGCTTTGCCATCGGCATCCCCTTGCGGGCCCGAGCAGAATCAATTAGCCAATGTAAGCCTAAAATAATTTTACGGTCACCCGATACTTCGGTGGGAATTTGATAGTTTGCTCCCCCTACCCGCCGGCTCTTTAGTTGGACCATCGGCATGACATTATTCATAGCTCCCTGAAAAACTTCGACCGGGCCTTGCTTTAATTTTTGACTGGCAGTTTCTAGAGCAGTGTAAACGATTTCTTCCGCAATAGTTTTTTTGCCATTTTGCATAATCTTGTTAATCAACTTCTGCACCAAAACATTCCCGAATTTCCGATCGGGACCAATAACTCTTTTTGCAGTTTTGCCTTTTCTTGCCATAGATTAATTAATTATTTGCGGCCAGTTATGCCTTCGGTCTTTTTGGCGCCGTATTTGCTGCGACCTTGTTTGCGATTAGCCACTCCCGAGGCATCTAAGGTTCCTCTGACAATATGGTAACGAACTCCCGGTAAATCTTTTACCCGACCGCCTCGCAAAGTGACAATAGAGTGTTCTTGTAGATTATGGCCAATGCCAGGAATGTAAGCAGTTACTTCCATCCGATTAGTGAGCCGCACCCGGGCAATTTTGCGCAAAGCCGAGTTAGGTTTTTTGGGAGTAGTTGTGGTTACTTTTACGCACACCCCGCGTTTTTGCGGACAACCTTTTTCTAATTTGACCGGTCGATTTTTGAGCGTATTAAAACCACTCTGCAAAGCAGGGGATTTTGACTTTTTAACCACCGGTTTCCGGGGTTTCCTGATTAGCTGGTTGATCGTGGGCATAACTACTAAAAGATAATAATGAATTAAAGATAAGGTACCAGATTATTTAAACTCGAAAGAGGGGGATCTGTCAATTTTATACTTTCACTGCAATTTTTTTGGATCGGCGATTTTCAAAGCCGGTCCCCGCTGGAATCAAACGACCGATAATGACATTTTCCTTCAGTCCTCTGAGGTGATCCACCCGACCCTGGATAGCTGCTTCCACCAGTACCCGGGTAGTTTCTTGGAAAGAGGCAGCAGAAAGGAAGCCTTGCGTATTCAGAGCTGCTTTAGAAATACCCAACAATAAATGTTCGTATTGAGGGACGCGCTTACCGGCTGCCTGAAGCCGAGCTATCTCCCTCTCAACAATCAGTCGAGACATGACTTCACCAGCAATAAACTCGCTATCGCCCTCATCATCAATCCGGGCTAAACCAAACATGCGTTGGACAATTACTTCGACGTGCTTGTCGTTAATATTCTGACCCTGCCAGGCATAAATCTTTTGGATTTCACTGAGAATATATTGTTTAACTGCGTCTTCACCCTTTAGTCTCATTAAAGTCTTAAGATTATAATGTCCTTCCGTTAGACGATCGCCCTGCTCTACTGTTTGTCCATCAATCACTTTCAAGAACATTGCAGTTGTGATGGGATATTCTAATAAATCTTTAGCTTGATAAATAATATAGCCCTTTTTGCTGCCCAGTTTAACTGTTCCAGCAACTAATGAATGAATGTCTTCTCCGTTAGCATCAGTAGCTATAATGTCGCCTTTTTTAATCTTATCGCCGTCATTCACTTTCAGTACGACATGTTTACCGGCAGGTAAATCCATATGTTTATCTACTGTAGATAGTAACTGCAAGAATTGTTTATTATTAATTTCAGCAATTTTAATACTGCCGGCCCGTTCTGCTAGCATAGCTTCTGTTTTAGGTGCCCTGGCTTCGAATAATTCTTCGACGCGCGGCAAACCTTGAGTGATATCTAAAGCGCTGGCTACTCCTCCCGTATGGAAAGTCCGCATAGTGAGCTGCGTGCCCGGTTCGCCAATGCTTTGGGCTGCAATAATACCGACGGCCTCCCCCAGCTTCACTCGTTCTCCTCGAGCCAGATCTTCGCCGTAACATTTCTGGCAAACTCCTTGTTCCGCTTGGCAATGCAACAGAGAGCGAACAGTTACTTCTGTTACTCCCCGCTCTGCGATCAATTTAGCCATGTTTTTGTCTATATAGGTATCTGCTGGCACCACTACTGCTCCGGCTGGATCTTTAATATCAGTCAGGGTAAAGCGACCGGTCACGATAGATGCCACTTTATCATTAACTGATTCGGCATAAGCTTGAGTAATGATTCGCCCGGTAGTAGCTCCACAATCTTCTTGGGAAATAGTAATATCTTGGGCTACATCCACCAACCGGCGAGTTAAGTAACCTGCATCCGAAGTTCTTAAAGCTGTGTCGGCTCCTCCTTTTCTGGCACCATGAGTGGAAATAAAGTATTCCAGCGGAGTTAATCCTTCTTTGTAATTAGATTTTACTGGCAGCTCAATTACACTACCGGCCGGGTTGACCACCACCCCTTTCATTCCTGCCATCTGGTTGATCTGTTCGGCTGTGCCGCGGGCTCCCGGTACCATCATTAAATTAATGGAAGCGAAGGGATTGCTTTTATCTTGCACTAGGGTTTCAATTTGGGATTTAGCTTCTCCCCAAACTTCAATTGATAAGCGCTTTCTTTCGTCAGCGGTGATCAATCCTTCTTTGTATTGTTGACGGATCTTTTCCACTTTTTCTTCAGCCACCTTCATAATATCTATTTTTTGGGGTGGAATTAACAGATCAGCTGCGCTAAAAGTTGTTCCCGAAATAGTCGCAAAGCGAAAACCAAAATTTTTCAAATTATCGGCGAAACGAGCCGTAACTTCATTGCCATAGACGGCATACACTGCTCCCATAATCTTCTTGAGGCTCTTTTTGGTCATCGGTTCATTGACGAACGCAACGCCTTCAGGAACAATTTGATTGAATAAAACACGACCCAAAGTAGTTTCTTTCCACTCCCCTGGCTGCATCCGAACTTTCACCATATCGTGATAACCAATCAGATTGTTGTGATAAGCCAGCAGCAGATCGTCCGCATCCCGGAAAGCAGTTAATTTATCCTCTGGTTGATGCGGTTTAGCTAAAGTAGCGTAATAACAACCCAAGACTACGTCCTTATCCGGCACGATGACAGGTTCACCGGTAGCCGGTTTTAGTAGATTGTGAGTTGATAACATGATTTGTTTAGCTTCGTCTTGGGCGGCTCGGCTTAAGGGTAAATGAACTGCCATCTGATCGCCATCAAAATCAGCGTTAAAAGCTAAACAAGTTAATGGATGCAGATGGATAGCATTACCTTCCACTAGCACTGGTTTAAAAGCTTGAATACCTAACCGATGGAGGGTGGGTGCCCGATTTAAAAGCACATAATAATGGCCAATTACTTCATCGAGAGCATCCCAAACTTCCGGTACCTGCTTCTCTACCATTTTGCTAGCAGTTTTTACATTATGCACAATTTCTTTGCGCATCAGGTTTGCGATCACAAACGGCTTAAAGATCTCTAAAGCAATTGTTTTAGGTAAACCACACTGATTCAGATCAAGAGTGGGACCGACCACAATAACACTGCGTGCAGAATAGTCCACGCGTTTACCCAGAAGATTTTGCCGGAACCGACCTTGTTTGCCGCGTAAGAGATCGGATAGCGATTTCAGTCGACGCTTACTGACTGTGGAAGTGGATGTTTCCCGAGCAGTTAAATCCAGCAGGGCATCCACGGCTTCTTGCAGCATTCTTTTTTCGTTTCTGGTAATCACTTCGGGAGCTCCCAAATCCATTAACTTCTTGAGACGATTATTCCGATTAATCACCCGGCGATAAAGATCATTTAAATCAGAAGTAGCGAACCGGCCGCCGTCTAATTGCACCATTGGCCGCAGATCCGGTGGAATCACGGGTAAATTCTTGATCAACATCCATACCGGGGAAATCCCCGCTTGCTGAAAGTCTTTTAATAAACGTAAGCGCTTTTGTAACCGTTTGCGTTTTTGCCCTAAGGCATCGACTAATTCTTGTTTCAATCCTTCTAGTTCGGCTGTTAGATCAATTTTTCCGATTAGGTTATGGACTGCTTCTGCACCGATACCGGCCTTGAATACGGAACCGTATTTCAACATGAGATCACGATATTCCAGCTCAGAAATAATCATCTTTGTTTTCAAACTATTGATCTCATTCGCGGCCGCATTGTAGGCATTCTTTAATTTATCAAGCTTGTCGGCCAGTTCTTTACTGAACCGTTCTCGTTCAGATAAATTAGCCGCCTCTTCCATTTTCTTCTTATAATCATTTTTAAAAGCTTTCGAATGTTGGGCATATTCCCCTGATAATTGATTCAGGGCTTGCTGACGTAAATCTTCTTTTACTTCCGTAATAATATAGGCAGCAAAATAAATAACTTGTTCCAATTTGCGCGCCGGCACATCCAAAGCCAAGCCTAACTTGGATGGCGCACCGCGAAGATACCAAATATGCGACACCGGCACTGCTAAAGTGATATGTCCCATCCGCTCCCGCCGTACGAGTGCCCGCGTCACTTCTACGCCGCATTTATCGCAAATAACCCCTTTGTAGCGAATTTTTTTGTACTTGCCGCAATAACATTCCCAATCTTTAGTCGGACCAAAGATCCGTTCATCAAACAAACCATCCTTTTCTGGTTTCAACGTCCGGTAATTGATCGTTTCCGGCTTAGTCACTTCTCCAAATGACCAATCGAGAATCCGCTCTGGTGATGCCAAAGAAATGCGCATGCTTTCGAATAAATCAGCAATGCTGCGCTTATCAAGAATTTTATCAACAATCTCGGTTGGCATAATTATTTTTTCTTAAATCTTTTAACAACTGGGGCTTCATTCAAAACTTTGCCATCAGCATCTAATAAATCAATATTTAAACAGAGGCCTTGCAATTCCCGAGCGATCACATTGAAAGCTTCCGGAGTTTGCGGCCGTTGAATTTCTTCGCCCTTAATAATTGATTTGTAAGTACTGGAACGGCCTAACACATCGTCTGATTTAATTGTCAGCATTTCTTGTAAAATATGCGCTGCTCCATAACCTTCCAGCGCCCAGACTTCCATTTCTCCGACGCGCTGACCTCCGAGCTGGGCCTTACCTCCCAAAGGCTGCTGAGTTACTAGCGCATAAGGACCAATCGATCGAGCATGGATTTTATCATCCACCATATGGGCTAACTTCAACATATAGATCATTCCGACCATGGTTTTTTGACCAAAAGCTTCGCCGGTCCGGCCGTCGAAAAGTTGCATCTTACCATTTTCCGGCAAATCTGCTTTGATCAGTTCCTCCACAATACCTTCCATATCTACCCCTTCAAATACCGGGTTGCAAGCATTGAAACCTAGTTTGGCCGCTGCCCAACCCAAATGAGTTTCTAGAACCTGGCCCAAATTCATCCGGGAAATAATTCCCAAAGGATTCAAAATAATATCCACCGGAGTACCATCAGCCATAAACGGCATATCAGCATCTGGCAGTACGCGCGAGATAACTCCTTTATTGCCATGACGCCCAGCCAATTTGTCTCCCACGGAAATTTTACGCATTTGAGCGATATAAACATAAATACGCTTAATTACTCCGACTTCTAACTTATCGCCTTTATCACGATCAAAAATTTTGACCGCCACTACCTTGCCATAACCACCATGTGGCAAATTAAGAGAAGTATCTTTAACATCTTTAACCTTTTCACCAAAAATAGCGCGGAGCAGCCGTTCTTCAGCGGTAAGTTCAGTCTCACCTTTGGGTGTAATTTTACCCACTAAAACATCGCCCGCTTTTACCCGCGCTCCGATCCGGACAACGCCGTCTTCATCCAAATCAGCCACAGCATCTTCTCCGACATTAGGAATATCCCGGGTGGTAATTTCTGGTCCCAGTTTAGTTTCCCGCACATCAATTTCTTCTCTTTTAATATGAATAGAAGTAAAAACATCTTCTTTAACTAAACGATCCGATAAAATAATAGCGTCTTCGTAATTAGCACCTCCCCAGGGCATAAAGGCTACCAGTAAGTTGCGTCCTAAGGCCAACTTACCATTGCGAATAGCCGGACCATCGCACAAAGGATCGCCTTTACTCACTTTTTGTCCTGGTTGCACAATCGGAGTCTGATGTAAATTAGTTTCCAAATTAGACCGTTGGAATTTAGTTAATTTGAAAGTATAGGTTTTATTGTCTTTATCACCTATCAAATCGATCCGCTCAGCATCAACATATTGAATAGTACCGCTGACTGGTGCCATAATCACCCAGCCAGAACCTAGGGCAGCTGGACCCTCCATACCTGTACCCACCAAGGGTATCTGAGGATGCACCAAAGGCACTGCCTGGCGTTGCATATTAGCACCCATGAGCGCTCGTCTCGCATCATCATGTTCAATAAATGGAATTAGGGCTGCCGCGATACTTAATGTCTGGCGAGCAGATACATCCGTATAGTCCAAATGACCGACTGAAGTAGTCACGGGTTCACCTCCGCCCCCTTCACGAGCAACCACGTGATCGACAGTAATTACACCAGCTTCATTATGAGGAATGTTCGGCTGAGCAATTAGCATATTTTCTTCGCCATAAGCATCTAGATAATCAACCTTATTTACGATGCGCGCTTTGACTGGGATAGTGGTAATTTCTTTGTAGTGACTCAAAGCTTCAGCTGTGGCTTCATCAATAGTATCTCTGGCATGTACTACCACTTTCGGACTGCCGGGAGCTAAAATATCTTTAAATACAATGTGTCCAACAGGGGACTTACCATCATTAGGCACCTCATGTACGATGTGCCGATAAGGAGTTTCAATAAATCCGTAACTATTTACCTTGGCAAAAGAAGCTAAATAGCCCACTAAACCAATATTCTGGCCTTCCGGGGTTTGGATCGGACAAATGCGGCCATAATGAGAAGCATGCACATCCCGGACTTCGAAACCGGCCCGTTCATGTGACAACCCTCCCGGTCCCATCGCCGACAACCGCCGCTTATTTTCTAATTCCGCTAGGGGATTATGCTGGTCCATAAACTGCGACAATTGAGAGCTACCAAAGAATTCTTGCAAGACAGCCGTGATTGGTCGAGCATTAATCAACTGGGCTGGGGTTACCGTATGAATATCCGAAACGCTCATCCTGTCCTTGATAATTCTCTCTACCCGCATTAATCCCGTCCGAAACTTATGGAGCACTAATTCACCCACTGCCTTAACGCGGCGATTCTTCAAGTTATCGACATCGTCTGGCAATCCTCCCTCGTTATTTAATCGAATGATCTCTTTCGTAATCGCTACCAGATCTTCAAGCGTCAGTACGCGAAATTCTTTAGTGTTCGGTATATTCAAGCCTAACCGTTTATTTATTTTATAACGACCGACGCCAGACAAATCATAGCGGCGGAAATTCATAAACACATTGTGGAAAAGATTGCGGGCATTATCGACTGTCGCTAAATCCCCCGGCCGCATTTTTTTATAAACTTCTAAAATAGCTTGGTCGCTGGATTTGGATGGATCCCGATCAATGGTTGCCTGAATATAATCCAATTTCGGATTAGTGTTGATATCTTTGAAGGCCTCGATGATTTCACTATCGCTACCTAAACCAAAAGCCCGGAGCAAGGTTGTCAGATAAGTCTTCCGCTTGCGATCAATTTTTACCGTCATTATCCCCTTGCTGTTGGTCTCGATTTCTAGCCAGGCTCCCCTCTCGGGAATGATTTTTACCCCATATTGGCCAAAATTTAAGCCTTCTTCTCGAGTAAACAAGACTCCGGCCGAACGGATCAATTGGGAAATCACGACTCGTTCAACGCCGTTAACAATAAAAGCTCCGGCAGCAGTCATAACGGGAATATCTCCCAGAAAGACTTCCTGCTCTTTTATTTCACCGGTTTCCTTATTAATTAACCGAAGTTTAACCCTAAGGGAGGCCTCATAAGTTAAATCCGAACTCCGCGCCGTGGTTTCATCCACCTTCGGCTCTTCTAAATAATAATCCACAAAATGCAGTTCGAGGTTCTTCCCGGTCAGATCTTCTACTGGACTAACCTCTTCGAATAACTCTTTCAATCCCTCCTTAATAAACCATTGGTAGGAGTCGATCTGAAGAGCATTGAGATCTGGTAAACCAGCCAAATCACGAGCCGGAGCGTACCACTTATCAACAAATTGTGCATTGTCGATAACTGAGATAGAAGGAGTTTTTGCTAGCATAAAAAATTGCCCTTTTGATTATATTCACCAAAAAGCTACAGTGGAAGCCAGAGTTTACAATTTTGTCATACTCTAAAATTAACAACTCTACTAGAGTTTGTCAACAGTTTGGAGCTACCAGAGCTACCAACAACCCAATTATATCTGGAAGATTGGGGATAAATTGGGTTAATTATACCTTATTCAATAGTAAAGTCTTTGCTGGAAATCTCCACGTTATCCACAGAAACTGTTACTGTGTACGTCCCTTTGGGCCACTGGTTCCCGACCCGGTTTAGATCCATCGCAAAAGGCAGATATCCACTGCCGCTGAATTTAGCCGTATAAGTACTGATCACCCGGCCGCTCTCCCAGTGCCGCCAAGCGGCTTTCACTGAAGTGCCCGAGGGAACATTGCTTAAGAGCGCTACTGCATAAATTCTGGGGACAGTCCGGCCAAATTCGGTTTGAGGAGAAATGATCTGATTCTGGCTGTTAATTTCCTCGCCCAAATAAAGACTTTTTACCAAGCCTTTTTTAATAGACACATCAAACTCTTGTTCGCTCACTACTTGGAAGCCGATCTTTTTGGCCAATTGGCGATTAAGTTGAATCGCTACCTCATAATCCCCTCGCGGCCAACTTACCTCATTTAAGGCAATCGATGTAGCCAACCAACTGTTAGTCGGGCTAGTATCGCCAATAAAATCATGGGGACCAGTATCAGCCCGTTTACCAACAAACCATTCAGTAGCAATAGTTTTATTGTTAGTTAAATCAGTCCAGGTAACTTCCACCTGATTACCAGCTGTGCCATTAATAATTTCGACAGCGCAATAAATAACCGGAGCCCGATCTAAAACTTTATCTAACTCCAACACCGGAGAGTTATCTCCATTAACATCGGTAGTGATGGCTGCCTGGCCCACCGTCATGGTTTTGTCTTGATTGTCTTGTTTACAGCTCGGCGCTCCCAACACTAAAAGCAAAGCGATCAAAAAAACTATTTTTCTAATATTCATAATTCCCCCGTGCCGACATATGATCGGCGCGCTCCGATCGTTAGTATCGGAGCCACATTATTATTTAAATATTAAATATTCATTTGCATTAAAGCCGCGATGCGTTTCTGAAGCGGCGGATGAGTTGACCAGGCTTCTTCCATCCCCTTTTTTATTTTCTTAAATGGATCCACAATATACAAGCCGGCGGTAGCCCGATTGGCAAATCTAAGTTGAGTTTTGTCGGTGTCTAATTTAGTTAAAGCGTTGGCCAATCCTTCCGGGTAACGGGTTAGCAGCGCTCCCGATGCATCAGCCAGGTATTCGCGCTGCCGAGAAATGGCCAAATAAATCAACTGGGCAAAAATCGGGGCTAAAATGATAAAAATTAGTCCGATCAGTAACAAAATTCCGTTAGCATTATTATCGTGATTGCGACTCCCGGAACTAAACATTCTTCCGCGCCATATCCAGTCCGCAAGCAGTGTAACCACTCCCAACAAAGTTACTACGACCGTAGATATTAAAATATCATAATTTTTGACATGAGATAATTCGTGGGCAATCACGCCCTCCAGTTCCGTTTTATCTAATTTCTCAATTATCCCAGTGGTTAAAGCAATACTGGCATGTTTAGGATCCCTCCCTACCGCAAACGCATTGGGCGCCGGATCATTGACCAGGTAAACCTTGGGCACCGGCAACCCTGCGGTAATGCACAGATTCTCGACCAGATGCACAATTTGCATCTGTTTAATATCAGTATCATGGCGGACAGGCCTAGCACCAGACAGAGCTAAAATCGTTTTGTCGCCGGCAAAATAACTCCCCCAGCTCATCCCAACACTTAAAACCACTGCCCCTAGCAAAATATCCGGGCTATCCCAATAGACTGACGCAAAGTAGCCCACCGCGATAATCAACACCAAAAAACCAAATATCAAAAAGAATGTTTTCTGGCGATTAGCCGCAATTTGTTTATACATAGTTTAATTAAGCACTGAAATCCACTTTGGGTGCTTCTCTTTCCGCCGGATTCTCATCGAGATCAAAGAAATCCGCTTTCTTAAAACCCAAGGCGTTCACAAATAAACTAGTGGGGAAAACCTCTTGCCGCGTATTAAAATCCTTCACATTGTTGTTATAAAACCGGCGCGCCGACATAATCTTGTTTTCAGTATCAGATAGTTCTTCCTGTAAGGCCAAAAAGTTTTCATTCGCCTTTAACACGGGATAATTTTCTGCCACCGCAAACAAAGACTTCAGAGTGTCACTGAGATGATTTTCTACGCGGGCTTTTTCTTTCAAATCCCCTCCCGGTACTCCCATCGCCGCCGTGCGCGCTTCGGTGACTTTTTCAAATAGTTCTTTTTCATGCGCGGCATAGCCCTTAACGGCATTGATCAAATTGGGGATTAGATCGTAGCGCCGCTTCAGCTGTACATCAATATCGCTAAAGGCTTCCTTCACCCGGTTGCGCAATACCACCAGGCCATTGAATATGCCGATCAGCCACAGGGCGACTACGGCAACCGCAATAACCAAAACCCACAAAAATGTATTCATATAGATAAGTTAAAAGTAAATTATGAGCTCTGTTATTATACTCTTTTATTTACCGGTCTGCACCGGCAATACCCAGGTATAAATGGTCTTCTTAACTTCACTTAAAGTGAGATATCTCGCCCAGTCGTCCTGCCACCAGCCGTTTTTCCGCCACAGCGAATCCGTCGAAGAATGGTTGATAATTTTTACCGGCAACCCTTTTAGGACTTTAGTGAAAGCCATATTCGCCCGGCGTTGATGATAAGGCGAAGTGACTAAAATGATTTTAGTAAATTTTTTCTCTGCAATAATATCGCGGACAAATTTAGCATTATCCAGTGTGTTGGTGGCCTCTTCTTCTACTAGAATCTTGGTTTTAGGTATCCCCATAGCGATGGCGATCTGTTTCATAGCTACCGCATTAGACACGCCTTCGTCCCGCGCCGCTCCCGACATAATTAGTAAGGGAGCCCAGCCGTTTTCGAATAAATCTACCGCCTCAGCCACGCGTTGGCGCGTCTCACCTCCCGAAATCGCTACAATCACATCCGCTTTTTCCAAAGGATCCTGCGGGGACAAGAAAAATCCTGCCCCAATTACTCCGCCCACCACTACGGCAGCCAGACAGATGATCACTCCGATTGTGCCTAACACCCATTTCATCTACTCTGAAGTATTTTGAACTGTATTGGTCGAATTATCCACCGGAGTAGCATCATTGGCGATGGTTGGCGTTTCACTGTTACTGGCAGGGGAATTAGTTTGATTATTTACAGTATTATCTGTCGAATTGTCTATAGTATTATCGGTGGTATTAGTTTCGTTTTGGATTGTTTCGTTAGATACATCGATTTTATGCATAAAAGTAGAAGCAATCAGTCCACGAAAGGCAAAGATTAAAAAGATAGCACTAAAAAAGAGTGACCATAACACCAAAAAGGCAAACGGATCTTCTTGGTATTTTTGCTTCACCCGATACTTATATTTCCGACTCAATTTCTCGTAACTTCTCATATCTAAAATTATACACTACCCTACCCATTGTCATTCTGAATTTCTCCTCTGTCATCCTCGGACTGGACCCGAGGATCCAGGCCTGCCTGCCTCGCCGGCAAGGCGGGGATTCCCGATCGAGTCGGGAATGACACCCATACAAAAAACCCGCCCTTTTTAAGGGCGGGTATAAAAACAACACCTAGGTTTGCGGGCTGCTCTCAGTACGGTTCAGACTTGATAATTGCAAAGAAATTATCCTGCATGATCAGATTGAGCTACCGAGTTCCTCCGATCTTATTTTTGTACTGAGTGGAAATCCATGATGTCACGAGCAACCGGGAGCGCATAATTCAATGTTTTCTTGATCCATTTACAAAGACTCAGGAGTTCATCTTTGCCGGCATAATGAGGGTCATCGTATGACATCCTCTCTATACAGCCCGGGTCATCATCGAAGGCTCCACTATCGATTTTTCCTTCTGGGTCTGCCTCGCGCAGTGCATTTAGTACCACACCAGGAGTAATCACGCACTGGCTAGCTACTACAACAGGCAGTTCGGCCTCTATTTTGTAAGAGGTCTCATTCCTAATCGTTTTCTCGACAATTATCTTGGCAGTAGCACCGATATTGTCCGGAGGTTCTGGCTCCCATTTAACCTCTGCCTCCAAAGTGATGTTTACTGTTGGCAAGAAGCCCTGTTCTTGCCGCCGTCTATTAGTTTTAAAGTGCTGCATTTTTTCTCCCTCCAAGGAGAATGTTAATACTTCCCAGCCCCACGGCAAATTTAAGCCGATATACCAGGAAGAAGTTTAGAGATAAATAGGCGATTTGTCTCCAAGCTTCTGCCTAGAAAACTAAAAATTCACAGGAAGAAAAGCTGTGTGGTAAAAACTTTCTCCCCTAGGAAAGTAACTAATTTTTAACTCCTGAAATGCCGCAAATCCCCTCTCAACCTTATATTTTTATCTTACTCCAAAATTACCTATCTGTCAAGAGTTTTTAGGCTCCCAGAGCTGATAAATAACATACCGAGGTTAGCGACTAGCATTTAAGAAGAACTGTCTACCTACCCCAGCCAATAATGTTTATCCAAACCACAAAAAGCGGTGTTTGTCAATAATCAGGCAATAAAAAAAGAAGGCGCCTGGTTCGACGCCTCCTTAGCATTTTTTTTGAGGAGTTTTAGTGGTAAGATTTTGCCTTAGCGCATTAGAGCCTAAGATGTATGACGCCAGGTTGACTGCCGCTACACTGTTTAGCTCATTTATCCGCATTTGGGATTCTTTCCTAAGCGTCCTTAGGTAGTATTTGGATCCCCTATCAAGTTTGGATCTAACCACAGACGAGTACCACAGAGTGATGAGCCAAGCCACCAATCTCCCCTCCGACGGAGGCATGACCAATTTTTTGGTCCTATGACTTTGTTGGCACAACTTCCACACTCTCTCGCGCAGACTCCCCTCTCTCCTCAGTCACGGATACCTCTTGGAAGGCATCCGACTAATTATCTATTTAACATTTAAAAGGTTCAAATGGATGCTTTGATTGTATATAAAACTTGCAATTATTGTCAAATTGATCAGTTAATATTACTGTCATTAGTAGAATTATTAGATTTTTGGATTAAATATCTTTGATTGATGGTGTTGTCGTCGTAAGTTTGGAGTAATTTAGCTTGGCCGTTCAAAATAGCTTCAATTTCGCCTCTAAACATATAATTCATGTGCATCAGCGGCATTATTTTTAGTCGCCGATAACAAAATTCTTTCGATATACCTAAGTTAGTCAATAAATAATAAATTTGCCCTCGGATTTTTAATAATGTTGTTTTGATGGGAGAAAACCCCGGCACTGACGGTAATTGAAAATATAAAATTCCGCCCGGTTTTAAAATCCGCACAAATTCGTGAATAAAATTCTTGATAATTTCTTTATCGGGAATATGTTGCAGTGTAATCAATGAACAAATTAAATCAAATTTTTCTGAATCAAAACACGATAAATCATTGGCCGTATTTTGCATAAAAATTATGTGCGGATTATCCTGATGTAATTTTCGGGCGGTTGCCAACATCGTGGCAGAAATATCTACTCCGTAAACTTTAGTAAAATGTGCGGCCAGCGCGCGCGTCAGTCGGCCAATCCCACAGCCAAAATCCAAGGCCTCCCCCATGTTTAACTCGATGCCCAGATTTTTAATGTAGGTTAAAAACTTATCGATATCTTTTTCGCCGGTAGCAAAAAACTCAGTGCTATCCCACCGGCTCTGCTTTTTCTGCGTATCAGTGGTTAAAATCGCCCATTCCGGATTCAGCTGAGCTAAATTTTCCCAATCTTGCTGATATTTGGATGTAACTGCCATTATTCTTGTTCTACAGGATAGTCTTCCATTGGTGGACGAGATCCTCCTTCGCCTTTCAGGCTGCGGACGGACAGGGAGGACCTATAAACTACTTTCAATTTCACCAGGATTTACCACCCTACAAAAGTAGGGTAACAAATCCTGGTGGACGAGAGAGGACTTGAACCTCCACGAGATTGCTCTCACTGGAACCTGAATCCAGCGCGTCTGCCATTCCGCCACTCGTCCATGGAGGCCTGGAGCGGAGTCGAACCGCTGTGCGAGGTTTTGCAGACCTCTGCCTAACCGCTCGGCCACCAGGCCATCTAATAAAAATTAAACTACCAGGTTATCAGTTATAGTTTATCTCTTTAATTACTGCGGACAAAATTTTTTCTGGAGCGGACGAGCGGAATCGAACCGCCATCTCAACCTTGGCAAGGTTGCATAATAACCACTATACGACGCCCGCACTTGTATGTATTGTAATGAAAATTGTTGGTGCCGCGGGACGGGATCGGACCGCCGACGCATGCCTCTTCCGAAGCATTGGACTATCTTATTCTCCATTTTATAAGTAAATGGAGATTGGGCGCTGATGCGGGGTTATCGTTGGGGCTCACCCGCTAGTCTCTACACCTTCCTCGCTACTATGTACCCGGCGAGGCTTGGCTCGGGATTGTCGCGCATATATCGTATATTGTGCTCGATGTTCCCCGAATTCACCCAATTTTTCAATCCCAGTTACCTGGGAAAGCCCCGAAGAATCCAGGGCATCGCTCTACCACTGAGCTACCGCGGCATTACTTATAGCATTATAACAAAATATTCACGACAGAGAACTATATCATATAGTAATATAGTAATTGGAATTGAAAAAATGTTTAGGGCACTTAGCTCAGTTGGCTAGAGCGCTTGGTTTACATCCAAGAGGTCAGGGGTTCGAGCCCCTTAGTGCCCACCAGGGCGAGTGGTGGAATGGTATACACGCGGCACTTAAAATGCCGTGCCGTAAGGCTTGTGGGTTCGAGTCCCACCTTGCCCACCATGGACGGGTGGCGGAATGGCAGACGCGCTAGGTTAAGGGCCTAGTGGGAGCAATCTCGTGGAGGTTCAAGTCCTCTCCCGTCCACCAGAAAAGGTACACAGATAATAACAGTATTACCATTGCCTGTTCCTTTATAGTAGAATGATATCATGCGTAAAAGAAGTTGGACTGTAGTAGAACTAAAGCAAGCTGTTAGAAAATCTTTCAGTGTGCGTCAAGTGTTATTGAAATTAGGACTACGTCCCGCTGGCGGTAATTACGAACAGATTCAACAATACATCAAAGAATGTAAGTTAGATGCAAATCATTTTCGCGGCAAAGGTTGGAATGCGGGCATGACTGGGATTGGCAAACCGCGAATTCCGTTAGAAAAAATTTTAGTTAGAAATAGTAACTTCCAAAGTTTCAAACTTAAAAAAAGATTATTCTGTACCGGACTGAAACCACGACATTGTGAACTGTGTGGTTGGGCTCAACATAGTGTCACGGGACACTTACCTTTAGAATTAGATCATATCAATGGTGATAGACACGATAACCGTATCAAGAATCTTAGAATCCTCTGCCCGAATTGTCATAGTTTAACCGAAACGTACCGGGGCAAGAAGCGTAAAAATTAGAAATATGGATTACTAGCTCGCCTGCCCGCTCGTAATATTATAAATAATTATTAATATACAAAATCTCCCCGCGAAGCGGGGAGGTTTCAACTGAATGAACAGGTAGTCAGTTTCACTGAGGATGTTATACAAAAGGTGGTGCATCCCAATCGATATATTCCGCTGTTGCAGAGACATTCTCGATCAGGGATACAACACGCCATGCACAGCGTTCGCACCCGAGAATATGAGGATGTTCGATGCCACTGACATCCGTAGCGATCTCACACAATTCGAGATCATTCAAACAACCGTCTGGTGCTTTGCGCACCAAGTTTGGGAGTTGTTCATGTACAATCCATAGATAATATTGATCGGATCTCGAAATCAAGATATCCGCGCAGTCATTCTGCACAAACAAACCCACTTGTTGTTTATTGTCTTCAAACAAAGAAACAATTCGCAGATCGCCCAATTTCTGGACAAAAAGACAAGTCGGCATGACTTTTGCCTTTGTGGTTGATCCAGCATTCGTCACGCTTGATAATGGCCCGACTTCCCAGATGTGATAAAAACCATCTCTTGGTTCAATGAATTCGACAGGGATAGTTTCTCCTCTGAAGCGTCGCTTGCATACGCGATCAAACATGTTAGCCACCAGTATCATCTCCTTTTTTTCAAGTTTATATCCAGTTCAAAAAAATAACTGAATATTTTATTAGGTGGATAGCGGAATGAATCTGACTGGATGGACAGGCCGAGAAACAGTGTTTAGAGGAGAGAGATTTTTTAAATCACTCACACTGCTGTCCCGATCTGCTCCCGTACAAGAATAAATTCTGCACGGGGTAAAATTCCGTCAAATTCACTCCGCCATCAACCCAAAACCAAATATCTACTCAATCTAAATTATATAGTGAAATCAAATGTAAAAAAGAATGAAGGGGCCTCTTGCACGAGGCCCCATGATGAACAATGTACTTAACTCTCATCCATTAAGAATGAGTTTGGAGGCGACGAAGTGCGCCTCCCTGCAGTGGTAGCATCTACTTTTTTCCAGAGCAGATGCTACTATCCCTGCGTACGACTCAGCGAAAATTACATCTCCCAACCAGCCAGATGGCTGGGCGTGGGAGAGCTTCAACTCTCCCACTAAAATTGGGAAGTTCTTTGTCCAGCCCCAGAGCTGAACTGAACCTTCCCACTCGTCTCGCCACCTGCGAAGGTGGCAAATGATGACATCCCCATAGTGGGGATACCAGTGAAACAAAGCATGCCCTGCACAGGCATACCCCCGGTTGGTCGCCCAACCGGGTACGAGCGCCTCACCGGTAGATCCGGCAACTAACCAGACCTCCCCCGTGTTCGTATGTCCCCCCCCGGATTCCTCCAGGAGGAGATCGATCTCTCGGGAATCAAGCCCCGAGAGATCTCCACAGCATGATGGGAGATCATCCATGTATCGAACGACCTCCCCCTTGACCTTTAGGGTCCCGTTGCCTGGCAACGTGACCCTTGTTTTCCGTGGAGGGCGGGGCTCTTCGCCATATCCCATCGGGATTTCTCCCGGCGGGAATTTGTTTACTTCACTTTCGGGTTCTGCTGGGATTTCTCCCGGCGGGATGACAATATTATCCATTTTTCGCTCCGCCCCTTGACCGGTTTACAGGGCGTTCCGGTTATATTTCTCTCCTAATGGAGAGTCAGTTCATCACAAAATAGATTGTGAGGAAGTGACTCTCCACAAGAGAAATGACTTTCAATTTTCAAGATTCGTTTTAAGAGATTGCTCCCTCATCTGAAGTTACCATTTAATAACCTCAATGATAAATTCGGATGAAGGCGGGAGAGTTGGTTGCTATGCTATCGCATAACCGCAACTCTCCCATTTTCGGGTTTTTATTTTAAGTGGCAACCCGATCGGTTCCACCGCCCTATGGCGCCAATCCAGCTTTCGCTGCAGAGGCATAAGGGCAACAAATTCAGGAAATAAAGGTACTACTTATTAGGGGAATGTCCAGCCGATCATGGCGGACACCTCCTTTTCAAGCCAGTTACTCGCTACTCTCCTCTTTGAACACTGGTAATTTGGGCCACTCCGGATTATCCTCCAGACCCGGAGTATTTTTCGGTAACACTGGTTTCATTACCAGCTTATCGTCCATCGAATTTCGGACAATAATTGGTAATGAATATTGTTCTGCTAGTTCTTCAGCCTTTATTCGTGCGGCTAAATGAACTGCACCCGAATTGGCCAAAAAAGCAAATGTCCATACTTCTGTGCCTTTTTCAAACCGATAAAAGTTAAAACTTACCGGTTTGCTGTCGGGTGTTATGGGCCCGGTGAAGCATGTGTACATTATAATTCCGCCTTATATTCCGGGGAGGCCCCCAGAGATTGACAACCGATGATTCGGTTGTCCTTATCCCTGATTGTCTCGTTTGTCACGAAACAATCAGTCCTTCCCTGTGACCACGCTTTCTTAGCGCATGTCAGGGAGACAATATAAACTGTCCCTTCCTCCGGCTCCGGAAGTCCAGATATCTCCCCCATTACAGTTCGAGAAAGGGGGATTCTAGTACCTCTCAGAAAACTACTGTGAATCGTTTCTGACTCACACCGAGCTGCCGCCCCAGTGCTAGGGATATGCAAAGGATACAGACAACCCTTTGGGTTTATCCCATCATAATTACCATCGCCGGTCCCATCTTGCAACATAATTGTCACTTCATGGGGGGTGAGATTAATGATCCTCGTGTTGAGCGGGTTGGCCACCCAATATGGCCATTTATCGACCTTGCGGCCGAAATTACCGCTATTGAAGTTAACTACTCCACAGCTTACATCACAGTGACGCCCCAGTGCTTCTTCAATTGTTTCGGCTGCTTCCAGCCATGCCTCGAGAATAATCTCCTCATCCATATAAAGCCCATCTGTGTTTTCCCACGGACGTCTTCTGGTAACAATGTATTGATTTTCCATCTTTTTGATCCTTCCCTATTTTCCTGCCCGGAAAGGTGGGCGCGTATTTTTGCTCTTCATAGAGAGCAATTTAGATACAAAATAATTTATACCCAAATTGCTCTCCACAAGAGAAATGATTTCAATTTTCAAGATTCGTTTTGAGAGCAAGCTCTCATCTGAATTCACTACAGTGGTAATGAACTCGGATGAGAGGGGGAGTTCTGGAATTGAACCAGTAACTCCCCTCGTGCAGGGGTTGCTATTTGGTGGTGCAGGTGCACAGTTTCTCTTCTTCAGGAGAAATGTGCATTAGGGGAAAATTTCCCCCAGGATCATGCCCGATGGGGGCCGATCTTACAAGATCGTGCACCGGGCACAACGGCTGGATTGACTCCAGCTCTTCGGCAGAAATTTCGCCCTGAAACTGGGCAATTTCTCCGTCGATAATGCGATATCGATATTTCATTTATTTATCTCCTCAAGGTTCGGCCCCCGCAGGGGCAAATTTGAGAGTTTTTAACTCTCATCTGAATTCACTACAGTGGTAATGAACTCGGATGAGAGGGGGATTTATGACTCCCCCACTGTCATGAACAAGAGTCGGAAATTGGCGTTATCACGCATACTTATATCCGCCGTTGCCGAGGGATATTTTCCTACTATTTAGAGTTTCATCCCAGCTCTTGCTGCCACCGTCGAATGAATCAGCGGCAGAAGAATACCACGCATCATTATTTGCGGGTTCTGTTTCGACAGCTTCGTTGTCGCTGTCATCGTTGTGATTCTCCATTTGATCTCCTCCATAGAGATTCTTTTTTGCAATGTTCTCCTCGTTGCCGAGGGAGTGGCGAAGATGAGAAGCCGAACAGTGCGAAAGGCTAAATAAATATTTGCCTCGCTGTCAGCCGAACACCTCCTCCTCGCTACTCCCCGGACAAAACATACTGGAGATCCTGAATCCGAACTTGGCCTCTGGCCAGTCGGTCCAGGATGACGGAAGGAAAACAAAAAACGGTCGGGAGATATCTCCTAGAAGTTTTTAACAACTAAAGGAGAGATCACCTGACCGCTCTTTACTTTACTCTCTCCTCTTAGTTAGAAAGTCTAATTTTTAATAGGTTGGTTTACTGCTCTAATCAGTAACTCACCCTTATACTTTAAGGATACTACAGATTCAGTTTTCTGTCAAGAATAATATGCTTTGGGAGCTGATTTTCTTGAAAATCACCCTGAACTTGCCGAGCCTGCCTGCCGGTAGGCAGGGGGCTACCTTGTCATTCATCTCCTATGGATACCTTGTAAAATCCGCTAAAAATGCTGTAAAAAAAGGGATATTATTCCCTATCCCCTGCCCTAGATGCTGGATGCTAACCGCTAAATGCTATTCTGTTCCCCGCTAGATGCTAGATGCTATCCTCTAAATGCTAATTGAGGGTTTTGCGGGCACGGACGTACCATTTATTAATATCGATAAATCGATCGGAAGTGGCACCCAAATTAATAGAAGCACTATCCCCTTTTACTTTGTTGTCGACTATATATGTATAGGTAGGCTGATAAAGTAAAACGGCTGGCACTAAATTGGCAAAAGCTTTTTGGAAATTATGACAATAAGTAATTGCCCGATTCAAGTCCGAAGATAACCGAATCATTTCCAAAGAATTATCGATATCTTTATCGTACATAATCGATAGCGCCAAGCCCGGGTCGGCCATTTGGCTGCTGTGCCAATACAAATACGGATCGGAATCAGCCCCCATACTTTGGCCGAAGATCAGCGCTTCGTAATTGCGCGGCCGAATAATTTGATTGATTAAATCGCCGGAATTGAGCGGGTTCAAAATCACTTCTGCGCCAATGGTCTGCCAGTTTTCCGCCAACACTTCCGCAATAGCCGTGTTGTTTTTGTCATCCTTGAAACTTAAAGTAAATGAGAGTTTAGTTTTATTTTTTTCGACTATCTTATCATTGTCACTGTCTTTCCAGCCGGCTTTACTTAAAGTACTGGCGGCAGCTGAAATATCAAAATCATATTTTTTCATCTCCGGAAGATACCCCCAAAATCCCGGCAAAATCGGACTGTCCGCCCGCACGGCATAACCATCGGCAGCTACTTTGATAATTCTTTCTTTATCGGTCGCCAAAGCTAAGGCTTGCCGCACCACCACATCGGCTAATATTTTATTGCTCCCCATTTGGTTAAAGAAGACGGCTTTGTATTGGGGTAGATGGTAGACAAACTTGTTCATATTCGGCAAAGCTTCCATCTCTTGGGCGACTGACGTCGAAAAAGCGGCCGCAGTCACATTGCCATTCACTAAAGCATTGAACATAGTTTGTTCGCTATCAAACGAGGAAAAAACTATTTTTTCGATCAAAGCTCGGCCAGCGTAATAATTTGGATTGGGCTCCAGATCGAAACTAGTTTGTCCGGTAATTGGAGCGGAAGCTAGGTAGGGCCCGGCTCCCACAGGCAAGGCATTATTTCTTGCTTCTCCCATTTCCGCTACCGGCAAATGCGCCCACATATGTTTAGGCAGAATCCCCAGAGTGGCCCGGGCTAGAAAGAAAGTAGAAGGATCCGGCAAATCAAACTGCACCGTCCGCGCATCCGTAGCGGTAGCTGTGATCCCCTGCCAATCGCTTTTATATGGTCCGGTGTAGGCATCGCTTTTGACTACATCAATAGTAAACACTATATCATCGGCGGTTAGTTTTTCGCCGTCAGGCCATTTTAGATTATCGCGCAAATGGAACAAATAGGATTTACTTTTATTTTGGATTTCCCAGCTTTCCGCCAAATCAGGCAAGAATTCCCGACCGGGGCTCATTTTAACCAGACCAGCAAAGATCAGTTTAGCGATATCTCCTTCCGTACTATTAGTCCGCGCATACAGCGGATTGATGATTTGCGGCTGGCCGACAATGCCTTCCACAAACACGCCACCCTGCAGAGGCTGTACTGTACCAGTCTGATTTTGCCAAATCGCTAAACCACCGGAACAAATCACAATCACTGCCAACAAACTGGCCAGAGTAGCTTTTTCTTTTTTAGAAAATTTACCGGCGAGATGTTGCAGGCTGGCTCGCATAACAAAACCCCAGCGCTGTCCATTAGCCAGCCATCTCAATAAATGATGGGATTGATTGAATTGATCCGGGCTAAGGCGTTTTTGGATGCGAAAAATAATTCACCTCCTCTACTAGTAGTGCGCTCCGATGTTGCTATGCAATATCGGAGCATCAATTATTTTAATGCTTATTTGAAAAACAAACTAACTAAGGCGGTAAGCACAAACAAAACTGCCAGGACGATCGTAATAATGAACAGAATCCGATCAGCTCCCCGGCGTGTAGTGTAAAACGCACTACTGCCTCCCCAGGCTTCACCCAGAGAAGCTCCGCGAGCCTGTAAGAGAATGCTTGCCATCAGTAAAATAGCCAGCACAACCTCGATGATCATTAAGATTTTTCCTACTGCCATAGCTTAAAAGTTACCCTCATATATTACTGTAATTATACTCTATGGTAAAGTCTGTTTTTCTGAACATGAAAAAGCCCCCGCTGAGTTTTTCGGAGGCTTAACTATCTGTTTAAATGTGCGCGCGTGACTAGTCAGATATCTTCTCCCCAACCACACTCTAGCGTATCTTCACTCTTAATCTGCCACCACGCCCCTTTTTCATTCCGCTCATAACCGCAGTCCTTCATGTCTTGCTCCCGAAATTTCTTTACAACCGTGAGTAAAAAGATGCTTTCTGGCCCTATCCTCGCCCGTTTGACGAATGCAAATATTTCGTTTTCTTTGCAAAAATCCAATTCGGGTAAAATATTGTCATTCGCATAAATAATGCCATATTCGCCATCTGCGCGCAGAAACCAACCGGGCCATGTCTCGAATTCGAGTAAACAGGAAGGATCGTCTGTTATAGTCCTTTGAAAAGTAACCCAAACTTCTAGCCCGGGTGTTTTTATCACCTTTTCTGCTGTTTGCAAAAATTGGCGGTTTTTGCGACCGACGAATAGCTTCCAGGCTTTCGTCCACTCAAAATATTTGCTGTTTGCTTCTTTTGCCTTGAACATCAAGGCCTCCTTTTTGGTGGGATCTCCACCGGAGAGTTAGTCACATTGTAAAATTGTAAATGTGCTAATCTCAATATACTACAAAACTATTCTTTTTGTTAACTTTTCTCCGCTCCCAGACCTAATTTTCCTATCCCCCTCCTCAATCCGGCCATTAGAGGAGAGGTGTTTTGGTTTTTTAACCCCATTGAGCAAATTCAGATTGCTAATACTAAAATTGCCCGGTCTGGATGAGCATGTTTGACGATGAACTTTAGTTCAGAGGAGTTTGCGGTTAAATCCAGAAAGGGCAATTTTAGTTTTTTAGCAACTGAATTTGTGATTGGGCCCGCCTTTGGGCGCCACCCGTTTGGCGGAGCAAATGGGTGGCAAGAAAAATTTTAGGCCTAGATTCCAAATCAGTTATTAATATATTTAAAAGTGTGTTTGGAATGACAGAGAAAAAATCTACTCATAACGCAAAGCCACGATCGGGTCTAATTTAGACGCCCGAATGGCCGGGTACATCCCAAACACTATCCCGAATCCCACCGTCATCGCCATCGGGAGTAAAATCGCCAATAAACTAATATGGAAAGTCCAGTTGCCGATTAAAGACACGATAAACGCTCCGCTGATCCCGAACAAAAAACCGATTGCTCCGCCGATGGCTGTAAGTAAGATAGCCTCCAATAAAAACTGCAATAAAATATCGCGCCGGCGCGCCCCGAGAGCCTTGCGCAAACCAATTTCACGCGTCCGTTCAGTCACCGACACCAACATAATATTCATAATCCCGATCCCGCCCACCAACAAAGAGATCCCCGCAATGGCAGCTAAGAATAGCGTGAGTGCTCCCATTACCATATTGATAATACTGATAGCGTCTTGAATAGTGCGCACCGTGAAATCATCTCTTTGCCCAGGACCGATATTATGCCTTAGGCGCAGAGTATCGATAATATCAGTGCGAGCAGTTTCTACTTGCGACGGATCTTGCACTTTAATCATCACTTCCAGTAAATAATCGATGCCCAATAATAATTTTTGGGCAGTCGTCACCGGCACAAAAATAAATTTACCGTAATCCATCCCAAAAGAAAATCCCGTACTTTTGTCTAATACGCCGATAATCCGATAGTTGTTATTCTTTAATTTAACTTTTTGACCGATGGCCTCGTCGTCGCCGAACATCTGATTTTTAATAGTACTGCCTAAAACTGCTACTTTATTTAGTGATTTGATATCGCCTTCATCGAACGAACTCCCAGCGGCAAAATCTAAACTCATTAAATCAAAATAATTCGGGGTGATGCCGTAAATAGTGGTCATAATGTCGCCATCTAATCCTTTGACCACTACCTGTGTCGGCGCCACCGCGGCTCCGACTTCAGCGACATCCGAAACATTGCGCGGGTCCCCTAAGGCCTCCTCATCAGCCATCGTAAGAGTGGTGACTGTTACTCCCATCACGGCGGCTGGCGGGCCGATTCTTTCCCCTTCTGAACCGCCTGGGGTGACCGCAATAATATTAGTGCCCATGCCTTGGATCTGATTAAGAATGAATTGCTGGACGCCTTCCCCGGAAGCCACAATAATAACCACCGAGGAAATACCGATCACAATACCCAGTAAAGTCAAAATCGATCGGGTTTTATTTACCCATAAAGCTTGCAGGGCAAGTTTAATATTGATCCAAGCATTCATTGGGCCACTCCTTCTGCTGCTACTGATCTAATTTCATCTTTGACAATTACACCGTCTCGCAAAGTTATCACTCGCTTGGCAAAAGCGGCAATGTCTGGTTCGTGAGTAACTAAAATAATCGTATGGCCGGCTTGATGGAGCATCCGAAAAATTTCCATAATTTCTAGGCTGGTTTTAGTGTCTAAGTTACCGGTGGGTTCATCGGCAAAAATAATTTGCGGATTACTGACCAGGGCCCGGGCAATGGCCACGCGTTGCTGTTCTCCACCGGATAATTGATTAGGTAAAGCTTTTAGGCGATGGGTTAATCCGACTGCCTGCAATGCCTCCGTAGCCGCAGCGTGCCGAGCGGCCGCCGATACGTCGCGATTATAAACCAAGGGTAGTTCTACATTTTCTAAAGCAGACGTCCGGGCCAATAAATTAAAAGACTGGAAGACAAAGCCAAGTTTGCGATTGCGCAAATCAGCTAACTGGTCTTCGGACAAATGATCCACCCGCTCATTAGCCAATTGATAAATTCCGGTAGTCGGCTTATCCAGTAAACCCAAAATATGCATGAGGGTGGATTTGCCAGATCCGGATGGGCCCATAATCGCCACAAATTCGCCGGAAGCTATATTCAGATTAATGCCTTGCAAAACCGGCGTAGTTACTCCGCCATTGTTATAGGATTTATATAAATCCTGGATACTGACTAGAGCTTCTCCTACCATATAATTAAAGCACGCCTAAAACTATTTTTTCTCCTTCAGCCAGACCAGAAACGATTTCTACCTCGCTATCGCCCATTAAGCCGATTTGTACTTCTCTTATTTCTGGTTCTTTGGCTCCCGCTACTTTTACAGTATAACCAGTAGTTGTTTTGGTTAGCGCCTTACGCGGAACAAACAATACAGCGCTTCTTTGATCGGTTAAAATATCCAGATTAGCTGTCATGGCTGGTTTTAAATTAGCTACCGTTTCCGGCAAAGCAACTTTTATTTTATAATCCACTACTCCCAATAAAATGGTTGCCGCCGGGTCGATAACAGCTACTACGCCTTGAGCGGTTACGTTAGACAAGGCATCAAACGAGAGTTTGACCGGCTGTCCCACGCTTATTTTTTCTACATCCATTTCTGAAACATAAGCTTCCACTTGAAAAACTCCGTCAGTTTCTAAAATTATAGCCGGACCAGACATCGGAGAAATTTCATGAGCCTGTGCATTTACAGCCGTCACCACCCCACTGATTGGCGCTTTAATCGTGGCTTTAGCGATTTGAGCTTCTACTATACGAAGCGTGGCGACCGCTGAAGCTACTTGTGCTGAAGCCGAAGATACATCGGCACCCAAAGCCGGAGCCAATGATTGTTGGTATTGGGCTTCCGCTAGAGCGTAAGCAGCTTCCGCCGCTGTAGAAGCATTTTGGGCAGCCGTAATTTTAAAATCAGAACCACTGACGGCAGAATTATAGGCGGCTTGAGCTCCTTCTAATTGACTTCTGGCCGCATCTAAACTGCCGGCCGTAGTAATTTTTTGCAAATTAGCTTGGCGCACTGCGCTGTCATAGGCCGTCCGAGCCGATAAGTAGGCAGCATTGGCCGCAGATAAAGCGGTTTGGGCCTGTTGCAATTCAGTCAAAGTGGCTTGCCCCATATTGTAACGATTCATCACTTGGTTATAAGCCGTTTGCGCATTAGTTAGATTGCTTAGGGCATTATTTAGAGCTATTTGCGCTCCTACAGTGCTTTGATCAATCACGGATAATTGAGCATTATATGCATTCAAGGCATTTTGATAAGCAGTTTGGGCACTATTTAAAGCCACTTCAGCGCTGCGGCGGTCATTATCCCGGGAACGATAAGCATCCTGTAAATTATTGCGAGCGGTCTCCAGAGCGATCCGCGCATTGTCTAACGAACGGTTTAACACGTTCATATCCGCCGGCCGCAAGTGATTTCTGGCTTTGCTTAATAAGGAACTAGCGGCCGCAATACCGGCTCGAGCCTGATTAGCCTGAGCTTGCAACACCGCCGTATCCTGGATCACCAATATATCGCCGGCGGCAACTTTATCTCCCATTTTCACTTTGACTTCTTTGATCAGGCCGGGACTCAAAAAACTCAATTCTAATTTTTGATCACTCACTACTGAGCCAGATACTGATACGGTTTTAGTTACATCGCCTCGCCGGACTTCGAACAAATCATATTTAGGCTGACGCGAAAAATTGTTCATTAATAGCCAGGTCGTCAGAGCGGCAACACCTAAAATGACAATCGGAATAATGATGTATCTAGCCTTCATCAGTGATCTTTTTATAATAATGTAGGAAAGTTATTATAACCTTTTAACCCTCCTCCGTCAAATAATCTGCTTCCAGACTAGATTTGTGTCATAAATCTACCTACTGACTAGCCACATACAGTGGCTTTACTATTTTGGCTGAGCTCTTTATAATAAATCTGATAATTTAATCTAACTAAATGGCCAAAGATAGGAAAGATTTTGCTGATCCTAATCACTTCGACACTCTCATCGGTAGGGAAGTTATTGTAGAGGGTTTACTCAAAACTGAGGGTGACATCCAGGTTAATGGACAGTTCACTGGCAAGATTGAAACCAATGGAGATCTGATTGTGGGAGAACACGCTAAAGTCAAAGCAGAGATTATCGGGATTAATATTTACGTGGCAGGAGAAGTCGAAGGCGATATCACGGCCAAAGAAAAACTAGAGATTCTAGAAACTGGCCGTATCAATGGCAACGTTACTAGCCAAGCCATGTCGATCGAACCGGGCGGTATTTTAAAAGGCAGCAGCGAAATGCAAGAGGTGTCCGAAGAAGAGCCCTTAGCTAAACCCACTTTTGAAGTGGAAGAGGAGAAAACAGAATAAATTATGTATCTCCTGTTAGTTAATCCTAAAGCAGGTAACCAGCGATATCGTCGCATCGAGTCAGCCTTTACCAACTTATTACATAAGCTGGATATTAAACATAAGATTATTTTGATCGACGATTTAGCCAATATACCAGAATTACTGAAACAACATATCAAAACCGATACTACTGCCGTAGTGGCTGTGGGGGGCAACGGCACGGTTAACGCTCTGATTGATGCTTTGGTTGATTACGCGGAGATGCCCTTGGGGATTGTTCCAACCAGCTACACTAATCATCTCGCTAAAACTTTAGGTATCACCAGTTGGGTAGCGGGAGTAAAATTATTGGCTCATCACGAAATTAAACATTTGCGCTTAGGTAAAATTGGCGAACGTTACGTGGCCGGTTCTTTAATGATCAGTCCCAAGCGCCATTTATTGGCCAGTATTATGGGAAAAAAGAGTCTATTAAAAAACTTTATGGGAGTTAATATCAAACAGGTATTTAAAGAAGAGCATCATGTGGCCTGTAGTCTCACGCTCGATAATGATGTGTCCGTGCAATGCCAACTCAATTCTCTGACTGTTTATTTCCAGGATGAATTCAATAAAAAAATGAAAATTCACTTAACTACCTTAAGCCAACACAAGCATCAGGACAGCATCTTTCGGGCTAACCAGCTTAATATTTCTAGCAGCCTGAATATGCCCGTGTTATGCGGTAACGACACGGTAGCCAGCACGCCAATCAAGATTCAGGGTATCGGTAAAACCCTCCCCGTTTTAGCTGCTCCCGTGCCAGTTAAGCCGACTCGGCCAGTCCGCCGCAAATCTAAGATTTGACGTAATTTACTAAAATATGTTAGTGTCAATCTATATTTCTCTATGACTCAACCATTACGCCTCAGGGTTAATGAGCAAATCCGCCTGCCCCAAGTTCTCCTGATTGATGAAACTGGGAAACAAGCAGGTGTGGTCGCAACTTCAGAAGCCCTCCAACGGGCTAAAGGGGCCGGCTTAGATCTGGTGGAAATTGCTCCCCAGCTCCGCCCCCCGGTCTGCAAAATCATTGATTACGGCAAATATCAGTACGAACAGGAAAAATCTCAATCGCAACAGCGCAAAAAGAATAAATCCCGGGAAGAAAAGGAAATGCGCTTGAGTCTGGGAATTGACGAACACGATTTATTGATCAAGGCCAAAAAGGTCGATCAGTTCCTCAGTCGCCAACATAAAGTGAAAATAACTGTCAGGTTCAGGGGTCGCGAGATCGCCCATCCCGAGCTAGGCAAACAGACTTTAGAAAAATTTCTGACTTTGCTGCAAACTCAATATACTATTGAAAAATCCCCTCTTATTCAAAACCGTCAATTATTTACCATTCTGAGTCCAAAATAACTATGCCCAAGAAAATGAAAACTCACCAAGGTACCGCCAAGCGGATCCAAATTACCAAGGGCGGTAAAATGAAGCGGCGTAAAGCTTTTCAAAGCCACAATTTAGAGAAAAAATCTGCCGCCCGCAAACGCCCTCAGAAAAAGATGCAAGATGTAGCCGGGGCTATCCAGAAAAAAACTAGACGTTTACTCGCTATTTAAAGACTATGGCCAGAATTAAACGAGGAATTCTAACTCAGAAGAAACACAAAAAACTGCGGAAAGCTGTCAGCGGTTTTCGGACATCCCGCCGGCATTCTATTAAATTAGCGCGACAAGCTTTTCTAAAAGCGGGCGTCTACGCTTACCGCGATCGCAAAGCCAAGAAAAGAGATTTCCGCAGTCTTTGGATTATTAGAATCAACGCTGCTCTCCAAGGCTTAGATTGGGGCTACAACAAATTCATTCATCAGCTGCAAACCAAGAAAATTGAGCTAGATCGCAAGATCTTGGCTCAGCTGGCCCATCAACATCCGCAAATATTTGCCGCTATCGTAACTCAGATTAAACCAAATTAAATAGCCTAGCCAACCGATAACCCTAGATATACTATCGAGCTGTTTTGGTGAAATGAAAATCAATGAGAAAATAGATTCATGAGGCTAAATTTGGATATGAACCGAATTATCAAATATTTGATTCTGAGCGATTTGGTTTTTTATACAGGTTGGGGATTAATTACGCCCGTTTTCGCTATTTTTATCATCGAAAAAATCCAAGGCGGCGATCTAATCGTCGTAGGGATTGCTACTTCAATTTATTGGATCTTAATGTCACTTCTGCGCATTCCTTTTGGTATTTTCTTAGATAGCAAAAAAGGCGAACGGGATGATTATGCCTTTATGGTTATCGGCTTGTTAATCGCTGCCTTAGTTCCTTTTGGCTATCTTTACATAATCCATCCTTGGCAATTATATGTTCTACAAACTATCCATGGCATCGGTATGGCCATGAGTTTAGCCGGCTGGTCGGCTATTTTTACTCGCAATATCGACAAGGGACGTGAATCAACCGAATGGGGATTAAGTGCCACCGGTTATAGTATCGGTACCGGCGCTGCCGGCATCATCGGCGGGTATGCCGTAGAAACATTTGGTTTCAACCCGGTATTTATTGGGGTGGGTATCTTAGGGTTACTGGGCGTTAGTTTACTCCTTAGCATTAAGCAAGATCTGGTCAAACAACCTCGGGCCGCTGCTGTGCGCTTTTATGCTAATCCGAGAGATTTCTTTTTAAATAAATAAAAAGCTACCCCCGGTCTCGCCTGACCAGGGGTAACGAAGGAGGAGCGTGCTTTGCGAGAGCTTAAATGCCCTCACATAAAGAGCTCAGGCGTAATTATGCTCTCGTTAAATAGATATGTCAATCAATCTCTCTTCTTCTAAGAAACGGGTTTGGATTAGGTGTAAATTATTAGACAGTAGTTGCCCTACTAAAAACTAGCTGATCATTAGCGATATTTGTGTACAGGGGCAGTCACAATTTCATCTTTCACTAATTTGTCTGAGAAAATCATATCTTTACGAACAGCTTCACTCCCTCCGGCGGCAGTCAGATCCATATTATCGGCTACTTCAATGAAACTGCTAAGATTAGCTCGCTCGTTGCCTGATTGTTTCTGCAAAATCAATCGATAAGTAGCTTCTCCGTTGGTAAAATTAAGCTTGAAAGGAAGCTCGTACTCTAGTGCTATTTCCTTGGTCTCACCAGGATTAATGGTCAACCACAACCCTGCTACAGTTTTTCCATCAGAACTATCTAAATCAATTTGCGTATTTTCATCTTGGCCGGTTGTTTTTGTAATATGCGAACCCATCGGCAGATAAACCCGAATGTAATTTTTACTGATTCCGTCAGGGAACTTGTTTGTACCAGTATGAGTATATTTGATAGTTAAATGGTCGATAATGCTGGTGTTGGTTTGGACATTGGCTTGATGAGAAATTTCCTGAACTAATGAACGGCTGCTTTTATTTCCGCCTAGATTAGCTGTCACCACATACAAATAATCTTCAGTGGCAGCGATGCGACGGACTTCCCCACCCCAATTTAATTTACTTACCACATCTTCGAGAGACGCATCAGAAAAATTCAACAGAATATCTTTACTCACTAAGCGTTGAAAAAGTTTATTGCCGATTAGGCGAATCTCCCGGGAATTAGCTTTGAATAACCTATCCATTAAGACCGGAGCAAAATCCAATAAAACTTGCTTGGGGTTATAAGCGCCGCTCTTATCCGCCACGGCAATTTGCTGCTGCGTTTTCTCGACAAAATTAGCTGCCGTTAAAGCAAACTTGTATTTCGGCAGCTCCACCGGCCCCATGATACTCAAGATGTCTTCAATAATGCCCGGATTCAGAGCAATCATGCCGTCCACCGTCCCGCCACCGGATTGTTCGTACAGCTTCTGAATAGTGCGCACCGATGTGGGGAAATTCGGTTCCCAGTTAGCATCGCGAATACCGTAATAAGCCGTAATCCCCTTTAATGGGGTCGGCAAGGCCATATCATTATAGAGATTTTGGCCGTCTATACGCTGAGTCGAATCCACGAAAAAGCTCTCTAATTTGCCTTGATAAAGCTTGATCAATACATAACTGCCGATAAAACCGCCAGTTGGCCGTAATTCATTATTATTCTGATTAAGAATTAAATAATACCGCGGAGTGCCAAAACCCATCATCTTCGGCAGCCCTTTGGCCATATTACCCATCAAATCTAACGCTGTTTGTAAGGTGAGGGCTTTATCTTTAGCATCTTGCAATAGCGAAGCGTAGGCGGGATCGACATAGGCAATATTCAAAAGACTCAGGTTAGTATTAGCAGCGGCAACTTCTTTTAAGGCTAGATCAATTTTGCTTGAGTTGGTGATTAAGATCTTTCCTAATTCTTCGCCAACATTGCTCATATTAGAACCTACCGTCACTAAACTATCCCAGTATCCAATGACGGGCTTAATCGCTTCAGAAACCAAGATCCCAGCCTTAGCCAAGTGCTGACCGGTTTGCATGATCGCTTCGCCTTGCAAGATTTGAGATGATTCAAAATTAACCCCAGCTAACAATAAATTGCTTTGACCCAATTCGGCAAAAGTAGTCAAGCCGGCGTTAAAATTCTTTTCCGCCAAATTAAAGTTAACCAGCGCATTGTCGATTTCCAGTTTGCGCAAAGCTTCTGACCCTTTTTGCAGGCTGGCAGCCCCCGCTTCTCCCCGACTCAGTAAATTATCTTTCAAATCTGAGCTGCCTGCATACAAAAACGCCCCCATCACATAAACCAACACTGCTAATATAAAAAATAGTGTCCAGCGGATAATGCCAATGCCTAAATGGGGTTTTTCGGGCGAAAAATCCAGATCTAATACATGTTCATTTCCGCCGGTTACTGCTCTGACCGCTGGATTAGATTGCAACACAACTTCGGGACGATGACTGAAAAAATGCAGCCGCCGTGCAGTAGGATGCAGTTTCTTTTTGATGTAATAATATTTTTTATTCTCCCCCATTAGTCAAAATGTTTAAGATGGCAGCAGCGGTTTTCTCCCAAGTAAATTGATGGGCCTGCTGCCGACCGGCACTACTTAGTTGGTGGGCCAGATCTGGTTCCGTTAAAAGCTTAAATAGAGCTGCGTCTAATTCGGATTGCCGCTGTGGATCAATCAACAGAGCAGCAGCCCCGGTTACCTCCGGCAATGAAGCTACGTTAGCCGTGATGACCGGACAGCCAGCTGCCATCGCCTCTAAGACAGGTAAGCCAAATCCTTCGTAAAAAGTCGGGAACACGAATACGGCAGCGTTTTGTAGCCAAGTAATTTTTTTCTGTTCAGTTACCGGTCCGGTAAAAATAACTTCCTGGCCTAAATTCAATTTTTCAACCTCAGCAAAAATCGCCTCACTTAGCCAACTTTTTGCTCCCGAAATCACCAGCTTTATATTAGCAAATTCCTGCTGTTTTATATAATGTAAGCCCCGCACAATGGCGATAACGTTTTTGCGCGGCTCTAGACTCCCAATATAATATAAATATTTATCGGGCACATTAAATTGGGCACGCAAAGCCGTGATCGCTTCCAACGGCTGCGGAATAAAATAAATTGCGTCCACACCTTCGTACACAACTGAAATTTTGGCAGGATCCGCATGGTACAAATTCACCAAATCCTGCTTAGTGCTATTAGATACAGCGATCATTTTATCAGCTGTCCGCGCTAAATAAGGATAGTTCATTTGCCATTGCCAAAGCCGAGATTTCCAAGTGTAAAAATGAGGAAACAAAGCAAATACCAGATCATGAAAAGTAATTACCGTGCGACACTGGCGGCTCACCGGAAGTAAACGCGGACTGGGTTGCCACATCACATCCAAACCTCCACAAATTTTATCTGCCCAAGGCCAGCCGAAGGGCTTCCAAATGGCATGTAAAAGTAATGGGAAATTGATCCATTTGAGTGAACGAATTTCAACATGGGAATTCTTCAGAAAACTGGCTTCGGATAATAGATACTCTAATTTACTTCCCAAATCACGGTAGGCAACATAAAACAAAACATAGGTATTTTGTTGATCTAGAGCTAATAGCTGCTCGAGCACTTTTAAAGTATATTGTTCGATACCGCTTCGCTGACCGGTCAGTAATCCCCTAATATCTACACCGATGCGCATTAAATAATTTCCCTCTTTTTTAGATGCTGACTATAGACTGATCGAGTAAAATCCTCAAAGCTATTTTGAAAAACTTTCCGATCAAATTTTTGGGCCTGCCGCTGAATAGCGGCTGGGTCCCATTTTGTTTCGGCGCATTGCTTAACTGCTTCCATTAAAGATTCTGGAGTTGGTTGATCAAAAAAGATGCCAGTTTTATTCATAACTACCGTTTCGACAGCTCCCCCACCCCGATAGGCTATCACCGGCCGACCAGCTGCCATCGCCTCCAGAGGAACAATACCGGCATCTTCTTCTTGCGGCATCACCAGCGCCCGGCAATGGGAGAGATAATGCGCCACTTCTGCATCAGAAACCCGTCCTAGAAATTCGATATTACGTTGGGCCCGCAACATCCATTTTTTTAAAGCCGGACCAGTGCCGATAATCTTTAAGGGTAATTTTAATTTATTAAAAGCAGCAATGGCCAGATCCGTCCGCTTGTAGGCCGTCTGCCTTCCTATAATAAGGTAATAATCTCCTATTTTTTCACTAATAGTAAATCTGGCTGTATCCACGGGCGGATAGATCACCGTCGCCTCGTGTTCGTAATATTTTTTAATGCGCTGCCGCGTGGTTTGGGAATTAGCGACAAATACATCCACCCGATCGGCTGCTACCCGATCCCACAACCGCAGCTTATGAATCAGTGCCGGCATTACCAATTTAACCAACCAATTGAAACCGCCATATTCCGGATGCTGCAAATAATAATGATAATGGCTCCAATAATAGCGAGTGGGTGTGTGGCAATAACAAATATGCAATGTCTCCGGTTTAGTCAACACTCCCTTAGCCTCTGCACTAGCGCTAGAAATAACTATGTCGTAGTTATCTAAATCGAGTAATTCAAAAGCTAGTGGCCGCAAGGTGGGCCAAAGTTGGTGTTTTTTACCTAAAGGCATCTTCTGTAAAAAGCTGGTAATAACTCGGCGACGAGCTAATTCCGGAAAAATTTCCGGTTTATAAACGGAAGTAAAAATATCGGCTTGCGGAAATAATTCTGCTAAAGCCAGCACCACCCGTTCCGCGCCGCCTCGGCTAGTCAGCCAATCCGCCACAATCGCAATTTTACAACTAGATAACTCCTTCATCTAATAAGCTCCTTTTCGAGTGAAAACTGCCCAAATAGTCTTGAGAATAATTTGGATATCTAACCACAATGACCAATGTTCGATGTAATACATATCTAACCGCAGATATTCTTCAAACGAAGAATCCGATCTGCCCGAAACTTGCCAAATACCCGTGAGTCCAGGTTTTACCATTAACCGCCGCAGTTGTTGCCGATTATATTCCGCCACTTCATTAGTAAGCGGCGGCCGGGGTCCTACTAAACTCATTTCACCGTTCAAAACATTGAACAATTGAGGTAATTCGTCTAAGCTGGTCCGGCGGATAAAACGTCCTATCTTAGTAACTCGCGGATCATTTTTCATCTTAAACATCGGACCCGAAGCCTCATTTTGGTTGGCTCTGAGTTCACTTAAGACTGCTTCGGCCTGGGCACCACCGTAATTAGAGCCAGTAGACAAATGATTATACATACTGCGGAATTTATAGAAATTGAATTCTTTACCAAATTGTCCTGGACGCCGTTGGATGAATAAAGCTGGACCAGGAGAGTCGCGCCGAATGATCATAGCAATAATAATCATGACAGGCGATAAAATAATTATGCCCAGGGCAGAAAATACAAAATCAAAGACCCGTTTCACGATTCTCCCCCATCCATCCAGAGGAGTCGGACGCAATTCGATGATGGGATAACCTTCTAAAACATCGCTGACCACGTGTAACGCGTGTAGTTCGGTAATGTTGGGTAAATACCGAAAACGAATGCCGTTAATTTCGCAAAAATTAATCAAATCGATACCCAAACCATTACTAGTTAAAAGCTCACCGGCCACAATTACCTGGTCGGTTTGAGATTTGTTAATCAACGCCTCCACATCAGCTGCTTCATGCAAGGCTTCTGCCGATAAGACTTCGATAATCGCCATCCGTTTAGCATAAAACTTTTTTACTTCTTCGATTTCTGGCGTGTTACCAATCACTACAATAAATTCTTTAGCCAAACCGGATTTGGCCAACCACCATTGGCTGTACTTCGATAACCAGCGACCCAAAAAAACCAGGACGATAGCAATCACCCAAACATAAGCTGCAATCAAGCGAGAAAAAAATGATTCTTTAATGCCGAATAAAACGATAATAAATAAAGCCAGGCTGACTGATACGGCAATAAAAACTCGTTGCCAAATTTTTATCAAGCCCTCGTGTGATTTAGGATTGTATAAACCAGTTGATGCAAATATTACCACCCAGCCCAAGGCTATCCAGAAAGTTAGTCCCATATATTGCTGCCAGGGCATCATATAAGACACCGGCGGAGCTGCCAAAATGTTTTGAGTTCTTACCCAATAGGCTAATAGAAAAGCTGCCCAGACCATAAGTAAGTCTAGCGGAACCTGCAAAAATGTGAACAATAGCTGAAATCTTCTCACTGGGACAATATTTTACTTGATATTCCCTCTTATTATATCTGAAAACTATTAAAAAATCTCTTCCCGAGGAAAGAGATTTCTTAAGCTATCTGTCAGCTATAAGCCGAGTTCTGTGCCCTGGTTTGCACCAGAGTGGCAATCATCTATCTAGATCGGCTGTTGCCGGCCGATTCATGCGTTGGGATCTTAACTTATCTGCTCTTAGTTCAAGGCATTGATAAGTTCCGACCCACCCCAACTTGCACCAAACAGGGTTTACCCGGACACTCCGGTCGCCCGGAGGCCTCGCGAGTAGCAAAAAGACAGATTATCAGGTTTGGCCTGATTTTCCGCATAACCACACCTCGCAACTTTTCACCTTTTCCCGCTTACGCGGTTAGTATTGTCTCTGTGGCACTTTCCCTGAGGTCACCCTCGGTCTCTGTTAGAGACTGTTTAAACTAAGACTGGTGCTCGGACTTTCCTCTACTTTTTAAGCAGCGATCACCCACTGACAGACAGCGTAAATATCTTAGCAAAATACCATAGAAAATCAAGTTTTCCCCTAACTCAGCCATTAGAGCCTGTCTGCCGGTAAATCTGAGTTCTTGTTCCCCAACCCAGCCATTGGAGGAGAGGCGATATTTAATTAGATAAATCTTTTAGGGTGGAGCCATGTGTGAGGCCGATAGCATATCGGCCGAGTTTGGCTCTTAAACACCTGAAGATTTATCAATTAAATAGCCTTGACGAACTGGCCGGAGTTTCTGGCCACTCTTTTTAAAAGAGTGGCTAAAAAATCTTTGTTTTGCCATAATAGAAAAGTGAATGAAACGAGAAAACAACCTTTCATTATTGCTATAGCCGGCGGCACCGGTTCCGGCAAAACTTATATTGCCCGCAAGCTGCACGAAGTTGCACCTGAGCAGACTGTTAGTATCTCTCACGATAATTATTATCGCGACCGTAAAGATGTGGCGATCGATCAGCGCAAGGAGCTTAATTATGATGAACCGGCTGCACTGGATAATAAACTGTTTTTGGACCATTTGAAAAAACTGAAAGCGGGCGAAGCGGTTGATATCCCGCAATATGATTTTGCTACTCATACGCGTAAACGCGAAACGGCGCGGGTTCATTCTGCTCCAATCATTATTGTGGAAGGGATTTTGATCTTTACCGATCCGGAAATTCGTCAATTATTTGACCTGTCTGTTTTTGTCGATGTTAAACCCGATATTCGTCTAGCTCGGCGCCTGCAAAGAGATGTGGGTGAACGGGATAGAAATTACGAAGAATCTATCAACCAGTACTTGGTCTCCGCAGGGCCGATGCACGATAAGTATGTCGAGCCCGGCAAGGAATTTGCCGATATTATCATCAACAATAATGGGACCGAAGAAGAACTAAAGGACGGGATCACTACTCTGCAAGCCCGCATCAAAGAAATCCTCGGCCACTGCGAATAGTAGCATCTAGGGGTTAGCATTCAGCATCCAAGAAAAAAATGACCCCCGAGCAGGATAGAGGGGTCTAACCCCCTCTTATTGTTCGAGTTGCACGAGAACTATATAATAGAAACTACCTAGGGCGGTTAGCTCAGCTGATTAGAGCGTTCGCTTGACGTGCGAAAGGTCACTGGTTTGAGCCCAGTACCGCCCACCAGTATAGATGAACGGATTAAAGTCTGTTTTATAAACAGTCGGGGCTTACTGAATAATCTCTAACATAGCTGTATCTTCTCTCTGCGCTGGCAATCCATTGAGATCGGCAGTATCGCCGCTAACAATAAATGGGTATATCGCATCTGTAGTCACAGATTTAGATTCTATCATCATAGTAGCGTTTAAAGTAGCTCCGTATAAGATAGGCGGCATAATGGTAACTGATTTTAAATTGGATTGAGCATTATCGAATAGATCAGTGCTTAATGCCACATTCCCCGCAAAACCGTTCATTCTAATTAATGTGATCATATAAACTTTAGAGCTATCTGGTCCCATGATTTGCGCTATTGGGTTGACTTCAATCACAAAATCTTCTGGCTTAATTATATTTAATGTAGCCATATCCGAACGCAACACCAGTTTGCCGTTTATAAAACTGATACCATTTACTTTAAAATAATGCATAATATCTGACTGTCCATTTATCGTCTTTACAGAAAGTTGCGTATGGTCGTGACCGATTACTAATACATTACTGTCGAATCCAGCTGATTCAATTCCATCTTTACCTATTAAATCCGTGGTAAGAATAATCGGATTACTAAAACCGCATTGGCGCACTGCTGTAATATCGTATGCGGTTTCATCGCCTGCCAATACTGTTCGCATATCAGGATTAATAACAATTTGGTAATCAGCACAGCTGGTAGTCGGCAAGTGGCCAATCTCGATTATGCTGAATGCTTGACTAGGCAAAGACTTAAAATAATTTTGGAGTTGGGGAGTGAAAGTAAAAATTCCCGCTATTAAAACTACCGCCAAAGTGGCGGCAGAAATATTACGGACTTGAGTTTTCTGGTTCCCCGAAAAATGGGAAACCGATTTGATTAACTTTTGTAATGCCTTGATATCAACCTGGACTGGCTTTCTTTTCTTCCTCATTTTTCTTTTGACCCGGAGATCGTATGGCGATCAGGAGGGTGTTTTATTTTTATTTTGCTAACCTAATTATACTACAATTTGGCTATAAAGTCAATCGCTAGAATGTAAAAAACTATAAAACAAAAATTATCAGAAATTGGTCCGCGATAAAAAAATTATATATGTTTTATATATGTTAATGAAGCTGATTTTCAGTAATTTTAGTGATGAAAATCAATTGACTGAAAGCCATTTCTGTGATATAATGAAATGAAAGTCAGTGACCAAAAAATCTAAAATAAATATAAAAATGTCGTATGTTGGGTCAAAAACCAAATAACAGAAACTATTCGCTTCCAGAGCGGAGTTTTTATACCAAATTTCGAGCCAAAAAACGCTCTCGCGGTTGGAAAATCGGCTTAGGGATAGGCGCGACTATTTTACTATTAGCCATTATATTATTTAGCAAACAAATCGATCAATTATTATCTCTTTGGGGTATTAAAGCCCAAGTCCCCGGAGCACCTGTCATCACGCTTTCTTTGGAACCAATGGAACAAACTGGTGGGCCAGCTGGCGAAATACCGCCAAATAATGTTAAGGAATACAAGATTAACATTCAGATCGAACACGGCACTTATGATGGTGACGGCATAACTCCATTGCCATTCTTGGGGACTATAAGATTCAAGGTAATGGAGGATTTAGCTAGTCTATATCCCAAATTTATTGAATCTGCCACAATTACCGTACCTGAAATGGGGTACCCTGGCGATGATGGTATTGACCCCATGATAACTGTATTAGACGATCTAAATGCTTTTGGTTTATATAAAAATCGGCGACTCTCTCCAGCCGATAATGAGTTTATTCTAGATCCACCCAAACTTACTCTTGTGCTTAAAGATTATCCGTTGTCAGAAGGTGGTGGTCAAATTGATTTCCATGTTGGGGTCGACGAGATAAATTATATGCCTAGAATAGGAGGTCAGATCATTTACCCGATTGGTTGGATCCCGCCCGTTGTGCAGCCCCCTCTCCCGGCTGCTGGTATTTTGCATTTGGAAGGCGGAATCCCTCCCCAACCAGATTTTAGTTTAATTATTAAACCACCTAAAGATCAGACTGTTAATTCTGGCCAAACAGCTATTTTCGATATTGAAGTTACTAGCTTAAATGATTTTAGTGGCACGGTTGTTTTAAGCACTCCTGGACTAAACGGATTTAAGGGCGCAAGCGGTTGTCTGGATGATTTTACCTTAGTACCCAATGCTGTAACTTTAATTGCCGGAGAAACTAAACCCGCTGTTTTAACCATCTTTACTAGATCTGACTTAACCGAAACTTGGGAAAATATTCCGATCATTGTGTCCGGCACCAGCGATATCATGATTATGGAACTCGATCCTGATACTGGCGAAATTATTTTTGTATTAAAAACTGTCACGCATACGGATAATGGCACTCTGACTATCAATCCGGTTCCCGATTACGCCCTCTCCATTGTGCCTCTGACTCACACCGTATCTCCAACTGCTCCGGGTAACAGCGCTGTATATGAGGTAAGAATTTTGCGTGTAGGTGGATTTGTTGGCCCAGTTAGCTTTAGTGCGGATG
>Ga0172379_10000650_pt1 | contig 83879 bp, 65 predicted proteins | sample GrowelOW334metaG_FD_119756 | JGI IMG/M metagenome (GOLD analysis project Ga0172379, IMG submission 119756) | Groundwater microbial communities from an aquifer near a municipal landfill in Southern Ontario, Canada - Groundwater well OW334 metaG | ecosystem: Environmental > Aquatic > Deep... | reverse complement strand
CGGCGAACCAGTGGTTTTGGGTAGTTGAACTGTCGCCCTTGAATATTCCAACGCCAAAACCGCTATTGTTCGTACTCCGGCCGATGCGAACCCTAGCATATGGATTAATGTCCAGCTGGGAATAAGTTCCTGACTGGTTAATATTCGCGAGCAGGCCTATATTCCCCGCCACGTCCAGTAACTGCCCCGGATCCGTCGTCCCGATGCCGACGTTGCCGGAATTTCTGTGTATCACAAGACCCAAAGTTTCCACGGAATTATTCACCACCCCTAGCGCTAAAGTATTACTGGTATCATCAAAATATATTCTGCCGCCGTATGCTGGCGCCGTAGGATCTTCTAAATAAATGCCTGTCTGATTACCGGAGCCGGGATTGGATATATGGAGCTTATCCCTCGGACTACCCGCCCCTATTCCGACATTGCCGGAATTTCTTACCGTAAACAAAGTTAATCCGCTACTATTATGCACCTTAAATAAATCCGTATCATCGGTTACCACTCCCCTCGTCGTATAAAGCCATAATAACGACCCTTTTTTGGGAGAAGCCGTTCCCGTCGTAGACAAACCTACCAGCGGTGTGTCGTCCGGAAAAGTTGTCTGATCAACGGTTATGGACAGGCGATTTGCCGGATCCGCTATCCCGATGCCGACGTTCCCTATATAATAAATTTCCGATCCGTTGGCTGACCAGAGGCTCGTACCGCCGGAAGAACTGTCCAGATCGCAAAGAACGGTTCCATCCGAGTTGATCTGGTAAATATAAGACGCCGAAGATCCGCAACCCCCGAAAAAATTTGCTCCGTTGTTTTTCTTTAAATTCGCAATCTCAAGGTCGCCCGCTACTTCCATTTTTGAAGACGGCACAGCCGTACCGATGCCAACATTGCCGTATTCCACCACTAATCCGTTGCCACTGACATTGCCATGGTTTAAAACCAGCCCCGCATCTTTAGACTGGCCGATCGCGCTTGCGTTAATCGGGGCCGGAATATTCCCGTCAGGAGGGGCGGAAGACGGGGAAATCCAGGCCGCGAGAAGCGACTGGAGGGAGACCGAAAGCCCAAGGGTAATAATTATGGCGGCTAAAAAGCCTGCTAATAATTTAGGGACGCGCATATTAAAATTCCAAAATTAAAAAATTTTATATTTCAAAACATTATGGTTATTCATTGCCTTAATCTTTTCACGCTCCTCAAAAAACCAGTCTATGCAGCCAGTTTTATTGTTTCGGATTTAATAGCGCGTCTATCTCTTCCTGGGTCGACAATTTAGCCGGACTAACGTCTTCATTATTCACTAGCTCTTTGATTCCAAGATCCTCCATGGCTTTTTTTTCCGGATTTAAAATAGTGTCAGTCTCTTCCTGGGTATAGGACCTTTCTTTAGCCGCTGACTGGACCGCGCCGGATTTTTCTTCGGCTTTCTCGTTTATCGCCTCGTTAAGAACCGCCGATTCTTCTCCCGTTAACGGCTGACCGGTATTTGATTTTTCAATTATTCCACCCAAACCCTTTTCCCCTGGCCGGATTCCGTCCGGTGATTTTCCGGTTCCATCCGCCGGCGCCCGGGAATCGCTCCATGGACTATTTTTACCGCTAAAAAAATAAGTAGCTAAAAAAACCGATGAAAGAATAATGGCGGCTGCGGAAAGAATGACTAAGGCTTTTTTTGGGGACACAAAATTAAATTTTATTAAGAGACTGCATTTTGAATTAAAAAAAATTTCTTTTAATAAAGTTTTCTTTGATTGACAGCTTAATCATATTATAACATTTTTAAAAAAATAAAAAGGGCTAAGGGAATCGGCGGTAACGTCCTAAAAAACTAATTCAAAATTTAAAAATATTCAAATACCAGTTTAAAATTCTATCCCCCCAAAAAAGAGTTATTATCGTGCCGAGCGATAGAAATACTCCCAGCGGAATCTCCGAACCCCATTTTTTGCGTTTAGAAGCTATTAACCCCAATCCCGCGATTGACCCGATGAAATAAGCTAAAAATATCGCTACGAGCGTATTCGGCCACCCTAAAGCCAGTCCGATTAAAAACCCTAAGCGTATATCGCCTCCGCCGATCCACCTTCCTTTTGAAATAACAAACTGTATTAGAAAGAAGCTACTTCCTATTATAGCAGAAAACAGCAAGGTCTGCCAAGAGTGACCCAGCATTAAATTCAATGCCAGCAAAATGGCGGCCGCCGGGAGCGTTACAATATCTAAAATCAAATACCAGCGCAGGTCATAAATAAAAATAATCATCATGACCGAGATAAGGAACCAATCCCGGAAAATGTGAATTATGAATAACGAATTATGAATAACGAAGTCCGGATAAAACCATAATTCATAATTCATAATTCTTAATTCACTGACCCAAGCTATAACAAACAGCAATCCCGTTATTACTTCAACGGCCGGATATTGCCAAGATATAGATTTATGGCAATATCGGCACTTCCCTTTTAACATAATGAAACTAAATACCGGAATATTATCATGCCAGGCGATCATCTTTTTACATTTAGGGCAATGGGACCTGCCCCACATGCTTTCGCCGGTATGGAGGCGCCAGATAAGACAGTTTAGAAAAGAGCCGATTATGCTGCCAAAAATAAAAATGAAAATGTAAAAAGCTAAAAGCATAAATTTATTAATAGTAGTTAAACATAATACTATAACATTAAACCGACCGACGGAACGCCTAAAAACTCATTGTCCGGAAAGCAACTTAAGCTGTTTTTGTATGTCCTGGTTGCCGGGAAAAAGCGCCGAGAAATGCTTAAGGGATAATAAAAGATCTTCTTTCTTTCCTTTAGAGGCAAAAATCACGTTCTTTAAGTCTAGCAGTTCAAAATCAAACGGTGACAATTTTAGCGCCTGGCTGTTTAATTCTTCCGCCCGCTTAAAATTTTTCAGGGCAATTTCCGACCGGACGATCTTTTTATAAACCATAAGCATTTCGTAAACTATTGCCTCTTTATGCTCGATGTTCAAACCCGGGTCGTCAAATCCGGGATAACGGGTAAGCGCAAAATAATATTTTTCCAGAGCGGTCTTATAGTCTTTTCGGTCAAAATACGAATTGCCCCAGTCAAGATAAATTCTCGCAAAACCAGGATAATCGTCTGCCAGTGTTGAAAAAATCCGGTCCGCTTCGCCGTATTCCGAAAGAAGCCCCGAAACAATCGCCAAATAAGCTTTCCCTTCAAAATTGAGCTGATTAAAACCAATCCGGTCCAGATTCCCTCTTAAATCTTCCAGAGACAGTCTTTTTGCTTCCGCGTCCGGAAGATTATCCAGCGCTCCATGAAGCTGAGCCGCCATCTGTTCGGGGTAATAGCTTTCCCCGGGCAATAATTCAATTGATTTAATATAATTCTCGTAACTGCCACCGATATCACCCTTAATAAACGCCACTCTGGCCCGACGGTGATAATAATCGGCAATGGTAAATTTAAGATTAAAAACGTAAATTGAAAAAACGAGGAGAAAAAAAAGAACCGGAATAATAATAGTTGCGGCCATGGCCTTTAAGCTGAACCGCAAAACCATTTCTTTTTTGTCTCGGGCGGATAGCCTGAAAAGAAGCGCTAAAAAAAGCCAAAGATAAATGGCGCTTACCGCGGTTATGAAAGAAAATAAAAGGTAAACGGCAAAAGAGCATAACCCGAATAAAAGAACGGCTATTGTTCCCCTATATTCCAAGATTGATTCATGACTTTTATCATTCCCAACCAGTTGCCCGGCCAGAATATAAAAAAGAAAAAACCAAGCCAAAAGTCCGAGCAATCCGGTTGTTATAAGGATGTCTAAAATTTCGTTATGAGCCCGGTCCGGATATGTATTTATCCGTTCCAAAATAGCATAATAAGGCGCATAGTAATGGGCAAAATAATAACTTTGGGTATCTGGTCCGCGTCCGATAATCGGCCGCTCCCTAATGATATTAAGGGCCGCGTCATAATAATAAAGCCTGATTCCGGCGCTTCCCTCGCCGATTTTTTTTAAACTCATAATTCTTTCCGGAACGGAAAGCCGGTCAAAGAACCAGCGATCGGCGGCTAAACCGGAAAGGATAAATCCGGAAATATAAATGAACAATAAAAACACCACCAAGCCAATTAAAGTTTTAGCTGCGCCAAATTTTCTTACGGCATAAACCGCTAAAAAAACAAAGAGCGAAATAACAAACCCCAGCCAAGCCGCCCGGCTGTAGGTAAAATAGAAAGCCGCGAATTCTATAAAAAAAACTGCCGCCAGGCAAATCTTATAAAGCGTCTTCTTTAAAACCAAAAAAAAATAAAACGCTAAAGGCAGAGTAAATAAAAGATAACCGCCGAGATAATTAGGCTGTCCTAAAGTTGAGCTCGCCCGGTAATGCAACCCGGTAAGGTTTTCCTGCCATTCTAAAAAATCAAACCCGGCTACCTGCGCGAGGCCGTAAAGGCTTATAATGAACGCGGATAATGTTATAATTCCAAAAATTTTTTTAACGGCTATCGGCCGGACAAAAACCAAAAAAGCAAACAAATACAAATGCAGGTAAGTAAAAATTCCCATTCCCCTGAAATAACTTCCCCAAAAAGTTTGGTAAATATGGCCGGAAAAAAAAGCGGATAAAACCTGGATAAAAAAAATGAGCGATATAGCGAGATAAAAATTCTTCTCTCTCGGCAATTCCATCTTTTTTTGCAATATAATTTTTAAAAGAAAAAAGAACAGGGCCGATTCGGTCAAGATCCTCGCAAGGACTATTTTATCAATTTCAAAACTTAAAAAAGTTAAAGGGTTAAAAAAAAGCGGGGTTAAAAAAACAACTGCCAGAAGAAAAAAGTTTATGAGCTTATCGCTGATTTTTATGGTTTTCTCTTTCACTTTCTTATTATACCAGATTACTAATAAAAACCGCTAGCCACCTTCAATTCCCTCCCCCTGAGCGGAGCCGATGGGGGGAGGGCCGGGGAGGGGATAAAACAAATCCCGTCCCGAATTATCGGGACGGGATTTAGGATAAACACCGGTTCAGTTTATGGGTTAGCCAAGCCGGCCGGAGTGGCGGTATGACTGCCGGCAATAACTCCGCCTGAAATTCCTTCCAGAGTATAGGTCAGGGTGTAACTCGCTCCGCTTTCAGTTTGGGTATAGGCGTAAGCGTTTCCGGTTGGAGGTGTCGGGGCGGTAGGAACTACGGCCATATAAGTTACACTGCCGTTAAGGATAGCGCTGCCAGAAGCCGCGGACGCCGGATAAGCAGTTACATCGTTGTAATACAATTCCAAAGCCGTCTGAATCTGCTTTACGTCGGAGACGCGACGGGCGTCTCTTGATTTCAACCGGGCGTTATTTAAGGAAACAACGGCCAGGGTGGACAAAAGACCGATAATGGCGATAACCACCAATAACTCGATTAAAGTAAAACCTTTTTGTTTTCTCATAATTCACCCCCTCTCGTTAGGCTCGCGATTATTCATTTAATCCCAGGAATTAAATTAACAATCGCGAATAATTAATAATCAATCTTCAATCCTTCAATTATCAATCTGCAATTAATAACAACTTTAAAATTGTAAATTGAAGATTGAAGGATTGATTAAACTTATCCACAGTATAACATAATTACCAATTAATATGAACACGCAAGCCAAGCGATTAAAAAAACAGATATTAAAACATCCCGATAGTCCTGATTACCGGAACATTCCGGCGATAAACCATTTACCATCCCCGAATCACCTTAAGATCGGTAACTTCTTCCAGCCGGTAAGTTATCGCATACTCGGTTCCGTTTGAAGCGTAGCGGTAAATGTAAACAGCGCTTACGACCGGATCGTTGTTCTGATTCCTCGGGTCTTCGGGCATCTCGGCCATATACGGCTTTGTTCCCGAAGTTAAAGCCGTTGCCAGCGTGCCGCTCCAACAGACGTCGGTGGCGCCGAAATCCGCCGCCCCGGAATTAAAAGTTCCACAGACCGGGAAACTGCTATGATCGTCATAATACAGGTTCATCGCCGTCCTCATTTGGGCCATATCGCCTTTCCGAAGCGCATCCCTAGCCTTGGTTCTCGCTCCGTTTAAAGACACGACTGCGAAAGATGACAGAAGGCCGATGATGGCAATGACAACCAGAAGCTCAATCAGGGTAAAACCTTTTTTGCTCTTAATGATTTTTTTCATAAAATGTCTTTGTCATTATTAAAATTAAAATTTTTTAAATTGTCAGTCGCCTGCCCGCAACGATACGCGCAGCGTTTCGGGCAGGGCAATTGTCATTCGTAAAATCTAAAACTGGCTGGCCATGTTATACATCGGCATAATAATTGCCGCAACCATCAACCCTACCCCGACGCCCATTACTACCATAATTATCGGCTCCATTAAAGTCATGAGGTTGGCAACGATATTTTCAATCTCCCGGCCGTAAAAATCTGTGACCCGGGAAAGGATGACATCAAGTTTCCCAGTTTTTTCCCCGATACTCATCATCTGGGAAACCATGGCGGGAATTTCCTTTGATTTAACAAATACCGCCGATATAGAATTGCCGTCTTCCACTTCCTTAATCGTATCGGTTATCAGCCTCTTATAAATAGAATTACCAACCACGTCTCCGGAAATTTCAAGGGATTTCACTATAGTTACGCCACCGGCAATCAGAGTCTTCATTGACCGCGTAAAACGGACTAAATAAATCCTCTGGAGCAATTTTCCAAAAACAGGCATCCTTAGCGCTATTGTGTCAAAAATAGTCCTTCCCTGTTCGGTGCGGATAAATAATCTCGCGCCTATTACCACTCCAATGATAACCGCGATCAGGAGCCACCAATAATTAGCCATAAAATCGGACGCCCCGATTAGTATTCTTGTGGCCAAAGGCAATTCCCCGCCCGATTCGGACATGATATCGGTGAGCTTCGGAACAATAAAAGTAAGCATCAGCGCCCCGACAACTCCGAGGCCGGAAAGGACAAAAGCCGGATAAATCATGGCGCCTTTTATTTTGCTCATCATGTCAAAATCTTTTTCCATTTCATCAGCTAAATAATTAAGGACTTCATCAAGCTTTCCCGAGGTTTCGCCGGATTTTATCACGCTTACGTAGAAATCAGAAAACGCACTGGAACGCTTAGCCAGGGCGTCGGACAGCCGGGAACCGGCATCCACCTCGTCGGCAACCTGGGAAATAATCACCTTTAATTTGGGGTTGGTAGTCTGCTCAACGAGGATTTTAAGCGACTGGACCAGCGGGACGTTGGCGGATATTAAAACTGAAAATTGTCGGGAAAAAATCACGACTTCCTTAAGTTTTACCCGGTTCAAAAATCCCAGTCTGGCCGCCCCTCCTTCGGACTCCAGTGACAGATAAACAATAAAAAAACCTTTATCTTTCAAAATTTCTTCGGCGAATTCAATATTCTCCGCTTCAACCAATCCGGCTATTGTTCGTTTTTCCCGATCCAAAGCTTTGTATTTAAAAATAGGCATATGTTAGAGGTCTTCTTTTCTTATTTTGCCTTTTCTCACTAGTTCATCAACGGCTTTTTCCATGCTAATCATTCCTTCCCGCCGTGATGTTTGAATCACGCTTTCAATTTGCTGAAATTTTCCTTCGCGGATGTAAGATTTAACCACTGAATTAGCCAATAGTATTTCAGCCGCCATATTGGGTTCACCGGACCGGCCGTAGATAAGCTTTTGGACAATAACCCCAAAAAGGTCGTCCGCCAATATATAGCGCGATGATTCTGCGGAAAGGCTTTTAGAAAGTATATTGACAAGCCGGGCAATAATTTCCACTGAACTATCAGCGTTAAGCTCAAGAATCACTCTTGAGTTTCCCGACGCTAGTTCCATGATGGAAATAAGACATACATCCAGCTCATCTTTAATCCCATTAATATAAACCAAATCAACATCTTCTTTTAGACAATATTTAATCGCATCGCGAAAGGAAACCGCGTCGCGTCCGACCTGCCTCTGCTCAACAATACTTCCGCGCGCCGCTAAGACGCGGTCAATCGTTTCTTCTATGGTAACTATATGCTTGGCCTGATTTTTATTAATTTCTTCAATGAACGAAAAAGCGGTTGAAGTTTTGCCTGAACCGAGACTGCCGGCAATTACCAAAAGCCCCGAAGAAATGGAAGTAAAAGCGGTTACGGACTCTGGAAAATCACAATCCGCAAGCTCGCGATTACTCCCGCTTATGTGATAAAAGGAAAAAGCGGGAAAATTTCTTTCAAAATATATGTTTATCCTGAAGCGAAGATTCTTTTCCAGCTCTTTGACGGCCACAATTTCCCTGTCTTTTCCGAGCTGCTCCCTCTCCTCGTCCGAGAGTATATCGTTGAGGATTTTTTCCGCCATTTCCTTTTCCAATATCGCGTCGTCAATCGGCTGATAACTTGCGCCGATTTTGACCTGCGGCCGATTGCCAACCGAAAAATGCACGAGAATGGCATTTTTTTTGATGGCCGCCGAAAGAATTTTGTAGAGATAACTCTGAGGTGTTTCCATAATATTTACTTCCTGTTAAAAATATTTTTTACCTTCTCCACCACTTCCGAAGGCATGAAGTGGGCTTTTATCAGATAATCCATGGCCCCGAGCCCGATCCCACGCTCAATCTCATCTCTCTGGCTCAAATTTGTAAGAAGAATTACCGGGATATTTTTAGCTCTTTCGTCGCTCTTCAATTCTTTTAAGACCTCAAATCCGTCCATTGCCGGAAGCATTAAATCCAGCAATATCAAATCAGGCAGTTCTTTTAAAGCGATCCTCAAAGCTTTTTTGCCGTCCTCGGCCATAAAAACGGTAAAATTTTCCATCTCAAATTTGTTGGCATACATGGATAGAAGAAAAGAATCGTCTTCCGCTATTAGTATTTTCTTTTTAAGCATAAATTTATATTTAATCCTGTATAATTCTCATTACCTCTTCCATAGTTGTGAGCCCCAGGAGAACTTTGATTACTCCGTCTTCCTTTAAAGAGATGAAGAGTTGCGACTCTTTAGCTTCTTTAAGACTCAGGTTTTTTGATTTATCAAGAATTATATCCCTTATTTTGTCGTTAACATCAAGAACTTCGGCTACCGCCAACCGCCCGCTATAGCCGGTATTGCCACATCGCGGACAACCTTTACCCTTAATAAAAACAAAATCCCTCTTTTCCAGCTTAGGAAAATGCTTTTTTATGATTTCCGCGGGGATGCCTTCAAAGGTAGCTTTAACTTCGGCGATAATATCTTTAGGAAGATTATATTTATCCGCGCAATGCGGGCATATCCTCCTCACCAGCCTCTGAGCTATAACGATATTCAGGGTAGAGCCTAATAAAAATGGCTCAACTTTCATATCTAAAAGCCTAGGAAGAGCGCCGATGGCGTCATTAGTATGGAGCGTGGAAAGAACAAAATGCCCCGTAAGGCTGGCGTGAATCGCCAGCTCGGCCGTCTCATTATCGCGGATTTCCCCAACCATTACAATATCCGGATCCTGCCTGAGAAGCGAACGGAGGCCGGAGGCAAAAGTAAAACCCACTTCCTGCCTTACCTGAGACTGATTTACGCCTTTGATCTTATACTCAACCGGATCTTCAAGCGTAGAAATATTTACCCCTTCTTTGTTCAATTTATTCAAAACCGAGAAAAGGGTGGTTGATTTTCCCGAACCGGTTGGACCGGTGACAAGCATCATGCCGTCAGTTTTCTTAAGATTTTTCTGAATGACCACGAGACCTTCCCCCATGTAGCCGAGATCGGTAAGCTCCGGCGCTCCATGGGTAACGTCAAGTATTCTCATAACCACCTTCTCGTCATCATTAGTAAGAGGAAGGATGGAAATTCTGAAATCAATTTCTTTGTCATTTACAACTTCCCTTATGCGTCCATCCTGAGGAATGCGGGTTTCGTCTAATTTTAAGTTGGAAAGAACTTTAATTCTCGCCACCACGGCGCCGTGAATATCTTTGGGCATTATAAGCGACGTATGGAGGATGCCGTCAATCCGGTAGCGCACCCGGCTTTCTTTGGCGGAAGGCTCAATATGGATATCCGACGCCCGACCTTCAACCGCGTGGCGGATAATCACCGAAACTATCTTCGCTACCGGCGCGCTCTTAATCACTTCTTGAAACTCCGGTTTTTCCTTTTCCTCTTTTTCATCATCCTTTTTTTTCTCCAGCGCTTTTCGCTCAAGAGCCGTGTTAACCTCCTGATTTAATGAACGATATTGCTTAAGTGCTTGATCAAAGCTTACCGAAGAAATAAAAAAATATTTTACTTTTACTCCTTTTTTTTTGGCAAGAAAGTCAACCGCTTCAATGGCTTTGAAATTTCCCGGGTCGGCGAGTCCCAGGTAAAACTCATTTTCTTTCTTGTCAAAACATATAATCTGATAATTTTCCGCAGCCTCAAAAGGAATAAAATTCAGAATCTTCTCGTCAATTTTTTTTCCTATCAAACTCTGATAGGGAAGGTTAAAAAAACCGGCCTTCTGACTGTAGATATCCTCAATATCAAGTATTCCGCGGTCAGCTATAAGCTCTTCGGGAGATTTTCCCGTCTCGGACATGAGCTTCTCTATTTCCCCGGCCTGTTCTTCGGTAATTTTTTTCTTTTCCACTAAGCCAACTAAAAAATTATTCATAATCGCAATGAGTGAGGAAATGGCGAATATTAATTCGCCATTTCCGAACGAATAAGTTTATATCCTCAGATATAATCGCAATGAGTGAGGAAATGGTAAATCTCAATTTACCATTTCCAAACGAATAAATTCATGCCCTCAGAATATAATCTCAACGGGTAATTCGCCCGGAACGGAGAACCAGCAAAATTACATTATTGAGTATAAGGAGTAAACGGATTATCTTTCCCCGGCTTTCCCGTAGCCGGCTCTACAATAACTTCCTTCAAATCAATAAATCTTTTATCCGCTACCAGATCAATATTCTTTATAACATCTATATTTTCATTTTTAGCCGACTCTCCGGCCGGAAAACCGGGATCACCATCTTCCGCGGGAACGGCTGTTTCTAAAGGAAAAGTTAAAGTTCCGTTATCGGCCGGAACCGGAATTATTTCCGGATAAGAGCCAGGCGTCGAATCCTTGATAAAATTATCATATATCATAAAACCCGTGCCAAAAAGCATCCCGATCATAACAAAAACATAAACAGTAACTCTTTTTAAATTGGCTTTAGAAGCTATCAGCATAATCGCGGATCGAAAATTTTAAAAATTAAATTGCGCGGCATTTAAGCTCTAACGGACTTTAACGCTTTAAAAAATACGTATACATCTCAAGGCTTACGTTTTTACCCTCCGTAAAACCCACATTGGTAACATCCATCAGCCTTAAATTGCTTTCAAAATTAGCGAGAAGGCTCTTAAAACCCCGATAGTCCGCCCCGCCGACCGTTAAATTTATTTTTATTTCCCCTATTTCGGGCGGCAGGCTTTCTTTCTCGCCGGTTACGAACTCCGCGGAATTTTCCGCCTCAGTCTGCTCTTCCAATTGCTCCTGCCTGGTTTTAAAAAGCTGCTCTTCCTCTTTCGCGACGTCCAGCGAAACAATTACCAGCCCGTTTTTCCGGACAATAGTTTCAATTAAAGGCAAAAGGTTCTCAAAATTTTCCTGATAAGGAATTATCGCGGCCACTTTCTCCTTTTCCTCATCTGAAATTCCGGCAAAAATTCCGCTCACCGCGTTCATCTTTTTTAAATCCTGCCGGCTTCTTTCGATCTCCTTTCGGAGCAAATCCGTTTCCATCTCGGCCCTTGCTTTTTCATACTTTGGCTTTAAAAGAAAAAGGGTTCCTGCCGCGATGATAACAAGCATTAACAATAAATTTATCAATCCCCAGTACTTTATATAGAACCGGCCGGGGCTCAATATTTTTCTGGACGATGAAATAATATTTTCTCTAGCCATATTATTTTAGCCGCAGCCGGGCATTTTTCTATTTAGGAAGATTATAAAAAATATTCTTCTCAAGTTGCAAGCTAAGCTTGAAGCTCGCTCCGGCGGCGGGAGTTTTACTAGAACCATTGCGGCTCTTTTCCCCGCCCTCGGCATATTCTCCTCCGGTTGAGGCCACTTCTTTCACTAAAGGGTCGGCTCTTAATATTTCAATCTGTCTGGCGATATTTTTAAAATCTCTGGCTACGGCGTTAAGCATATAAGATCCTCTGTTATCCCCGATAAAATCCGAATAAAAAACGCCCTCCAAAGTGTTTTTCTCAAGAAAATTAAAAAAATTGGTAAAATAAACATGCCGGTCAAGAAGGAGTTTGGCATATTTAAGCCTATCCTCAAAAATAAAAACTTCACTCAGATCTTTTTCCTTGGCCTTTTTTTCCTCGATTAGAGCTTCCGCCTCTTTCTTGAGACTCTCCTTCTCGCCAGCACTACTCTTTTCCCAAAGCCCTAAAAAATAGTAAACTGCTCCCACCGCAAAAAACGAAAATATAACCAAGCAGGACGTAATTACAAATTTCTTTTTTATCTCCTGGAGGCTCACCCGCTCTTTAATCAGATTAGTACCTCTGAAAGATCCTTCCGCCCATTCGCCTGATTCGGACTCATTCTCTGCCCCGGCTTTATCCTTCTTTTCTTCACCGGGATGAACTCCTCCCAATGACCCCGATCCGGCTTTGGCGAACTCAGGCTTGGGTCTGACGGATTCGGTAAAGTCAATCTTAATGTCCGGAGTTTTCGGAAGTAGCTGATTTTTTTTCTTCGCATCCTCTCTAACCGGCCTAATTTTAGCTTCAGGGCCTTCAGCTTTCAAAAAACTCTTTTTCCCGACTTTAAATAAGCCAAATATTTTTTCTTTCAGTTCATTCACTTTATTTATTTTAGAGACGAAAGAAACTTCCCGCTCCTTTTCCGGATAATTTTTCTTCCGGGCTAACAGGATCGGCGGAGAAGCTTCGGCCGAAAAATCATTCTTTGCTTTCTTGCCGCCTTTTTTCAGCAAACCGGATAAAATTTCTTTCCAGCCGCCAAAAACTCCGGTAGAACCTCCGGCTTCTTTTAACGCCTTAAGCTTTCCCGGAGACGTCCACTCTATTTTTTCTTTATCCTTCTCCGGAGGTCGCTTTTTATTTTCGCGCTTGCGGCTCTCTTCAAGAAAATTTATCTTTTTATCCATATTTATAATACCAACCCGTAAAAATTACTTTAGTGTCAATTCCATCCCGCCCTTAGCCGGAGACGGAAAAAAATTTAAGCGTTAATTTACATCTCTCTCATAGCCAATCCTACGGCTACGGCCAGTCTCGGGCCGAGTTCTTTTAATTTAGGCAATAAATCAACCGGACAATGAACGCGAGCCCAGGGGTCGCCGATAATCACTTTACAATCCAAAACTTTACTTAAGTAATTGGTAAAATTCATAAGAAGGGCTGAGCCGCCGGAAAGGATTATTTTTTCCGGACTGCCGCCGTTCTTACTTTGATAAAGTTTTAGGGAGTATTTGATTTCATTGACGATAGGCGTGATTGAATCGGCTATGGTCTTCGGTATGGAACTTTCATCCGACTCAAGGGAACTCATACCGAGGTCAAACTTAAATTGTTCGGCACGATCCAAATTTACGTTAAGGCTTTCTGATACCGCTCTGGTTATGGATAATCCGCCGACATCAAGACTCCGGCTTAATACCGGTATTCCTTTTTCAACAATAAAAATATCGGTAGTACCCGAACCGATTTCCACTATGGCAAGCGATGATTTGTCGTTTCCCGCGAGCGATCTTATAAGCGACAGAGTTTCGGTTTCCAAACTGATCAAATTAAATTCCGCCTCCTTAAACGCGGTTATGTATTTTTCAATGAGATTTCTCGGGGCGCCGGTGAGAAGGACTTTCAAATTTTTTCCTCCGGCGGCTTCAGAGCCATCCACGACGTCTTTGACTTCCACCCAGTCAATTACCATTTCCTCAAGCGGAAGAGGAATTACTTTCTTGGCCTCCCATTTTACCGCCGATTCAATATCCTTGGAATCAACGTTTGACAAAGTGATTATTGAAGAAAAAACCGAGTAAGTCGGCAAAGCCGCGACGGCGTTTTTTGAGATCATTCCGGCTTTTTTATAAACCTCTTTTATCATTTTCGCTATCCGCCCGGCTTCATTTTGCCAGTTTGACGACACCAAGCTGTCTTTTAATTCGCCCACCCCGTAAGAAGAAAGCCGCACTTTCGCGCCTTCTTTACGCAGTTCAACGATTTTGATGCCTGACGCTCCGATATCCACTCCGAGATAGCTTTTAGTAGAATTAGATAAAAACATAATCTCCACGCGTTTAGCTTATCAACATTATTTAACTTACAACCAGCTCGCTTTCAGGCCGGTACTTTTAATATGGGTTGCCGCTATCCTTATATTATTATATAATATTCATAGCTCCTGGACAAGTGGATAAAACGAGCCGAGCAGAAAAAATACCGCCAACAGAACTATAATTCAATTATACCACATTTTAATAATTATACCATAAACTTCATTTCCCTCAAAATCTTCGTCCATGCTTTCTTTTTTAAAAAATAATAAAATTTTCCAGATTTCCGCGTTCCTGCTGGTAGCGTTTTTCTTTGGCTTTCTAATTTACAATTTTTTCTTTAAATCCATTTCCGAACCGCCGCCTTCCGGCCTGATAGGCACTTCCACCCCGGGAGCAAAACTTCCCGAAACCGAACCGGGAAGCGGAACTAATATAGCGGGAACCGGCGGCGATACAAGGCTCCAGCCGGAGCAAGGATCCGGCGAACTGCCGGCGGATGAAATCGCCCGGGGAGGCTTAACGCAATCCGAAGCTTTATCCCCGGCTGGCGGGATGGGGCAAAAACTGGCCGGAGACGGTTTAAGCCTTCTCCAATATAACAGCCTGGACGGACGCTTTTACCGCCTTGACCAAAACGGCAAACTAGAGCCTCTGACTGACAAAGTCTTTCATGAGGTAAAAGATATTTACTGGGCGCCCGAGGGCGAGAAAGCAATTTTGGAGTATCCGGACGGAGCCAATATCCTTTATAATTTTAAGGACAACAGCCAGACTACGCTTCCCGCCCACTGGGAGGATTTTGATTTTTCGCCATCCGGCGACGAGATAGTAATGAAAAGCCTCGGGACTGATGGAAGTAACCGCTGGCTGGCGGTTGCCAGCGCTGACGGATCAAAAGCCCGGGCGCTTGAGGCGCTCGGAAATGAAGAAGACCGCGTTTATCCTTCCTGGTCGCCGAATAAGCAGTCAATCGCCATGTTTACCGAGTCAACCGGATTTGACGAGCAAAAAGTTTATTTTGTCGGGCTGAACAATGAAAATTATAAAGCTTTAACCATAACCGGCCGCGGCTTAAAATTCCTCTGGGCGCCCGATGGCGGCCGCCTCCTTTACAGCGTCTACTCCGCTGACAGTGATTTAAAACCGGCTCTCTGGGCGGCGAACGCCAAAGGCGAAGCCATCGGTAGCGGACGGAAAAATCTGAATATTTCTACCTGGGCCGATAAATGCGTCTTCTCTGACAGTGAAAATGTTTATTGCGCCGTTCCGGAAAAACTTGAAGAAGGATCCGGGCTTTATCCAGAACTCTCTGACGCTTCGCCGGACGCGCTTTACCAGGTCAATATCTATACCGGCCAGAAAAAATTAGTCGCCCGGCCGGAAACCGAAACTTCCATGCGCAACCTTATCATTACGGAAAACGGGCGCTATCTTTATTACAGCGACCCCGAAGGAAAGACTTTTAAAATGAGGTTAAAATAACCATAATATGCTTCCACAATTTTCCCTGAAAAAAAAGCGCGACTTCCCTGTTAAAATTTTTATTGCCACCGCCCTGGCTAATCTTCTTTTGGCAACGCTCCTGATAATTTTTTTTAAAGCATTTATAATGTCAACTAAAAAATCCGCCGGCCGTTCGCCTTCTGTGGCGTCCTATAGCGAAGACATAAAATCGGGTGATCCGCTTTTAACTATGATTCCCGGCTTAAATGATTTGATTACCCAGCCGCTTGTCGGATCTGACGATCCATCAGCCGGTGTCGTAGACGCGCCGATAGTTATCGCCCTGTTTTCCGATTTCCAATGCTCTAAATGCCTTAAAAGCATGGAAGCTTCATTAAAAGCCGTGAAAGAGTATCCAAAAAAAGTAAAATTCGTCTGGAAAGATTTTCCCGAAGCCTCTATAGATTCTCCGACTTGGAAAGCCGCGCTGGCCGGACGTTGCGCCGCCGAACAAGGAGATTTTTTCGGATACGCCTCCGCGCTTTATTCAGAAAAAGTGCCTTGGGAGGATAGTCTTTTTTACGCGCTGGCCGGACGGATCGGGCTCAATGAAAAAAATTTCAAAGGCTGCTACCTTGGCCGCGAAAAAAGCAAATTTATCGTTGACAACCTTACCGAAGCCGAGGCTCTCGGCATTTCCGGTGTTCCCGCGGTTTATGTCAATGAAAAAAAAATTACCGGAGAAGTCAGATATGAAGACCTGAAAATGGCGATTGAAGAAGAACTAAACAAACAGTAATTTATTATCCCATGTCTAAAACCGCGACAATTTACGTCTGCTCCAACTGCGGCGCCCAGTCCTTAAAATGGAGCGGCCGCTGTTTGGAATGCGGAAAATGGGGAACTCTGCAAAACCAGATTATTGAAAAAAAAGAAAAGCCCGGAAGCGAACGCCTGCCGGCCGCCAAGACCACCCCGATTTCGGAAATTGACGCCGGCCGCTTTAAAAGGATTAAGACCGGCATTGAAGAAGCTGACCGGGTTTTAGGCGGCGGCATTGTCCCGGGTTCCCTCATCCTCCTCGGCGGAGAACCGGGCATTGGAAAGTCAACGATAGTCGCCCAAATCGCGAGCTCCCTGCCTGACGGCTCAGCCGCGCTTTACGCTTCCGGCGAAGAATCGGCCGAGCAGATAAAACTACGCGCCGACCGACTGGCCATAAAAGAAGAAAAAATCAATTTTTTAAACGAAACCCGGGTGGAAAAAATCATCGCTACGGCTGAAGAATTAAGGCCCGAGCTTCTTATTATTGACTCCATTCAGACGATTTACACCGATAAGCTTGAATCTGAACCCGGCAGCGCTTCGCAGATCCGGGCTTCGGCCGCGCAAATCATGGAGATGGCAAAAAATCATAACATCGCCGTGATTCTAATCGGCCATATTACCAAAGACGGCAGTATCGCCGGGCCAAAAACCCTTGAGCATCTGGTGGATACGGTCATTTATCTTGAAACCGACAAATCAGAAAGCTACCGGATTCTCCGAGCCGCTAAAAATCGCTTTGGGTCGGCGAGCGAGCTCGGGATTTTTGAAATGACAGCCGAAGGATTCCGGGAAGTAAAAAACCCTTCGCTCATATTTTTGCACCCGGGCGGGGAAAACCTTTCCGGTTCGGCCGTAAGCGCCATGCTTTCCGGCTCGCGGCCTTTTCTTCTTGAAATCCAGGCTCTAGTCACGAAAACCATTTTTGGCTATCCGGTGCGTCGGGCTTCGGGCTTTGATATAAACCGCCTCGCGATTCTCGCCGCTGTCCTCGGAAAGCGGGCGGCAATAAATCTCTCGGCTCAGGACATAATCCTTAATATCGCCGGCGGATTAAAAACCAGCGATCCGGCCCTGGATTTGGCTGTTGCCGCCGCTATCGCCTCTTCGCTTTTAAACCTGCCTTTAAACCGGAAAACCATCATCCTCGGCGAAGTGGGGCTCGGCGGAGAAATAAGAAACATAAAAAATCTGGAACAAAGGCTTTATGAAGCCGCGCGCCTCGGATTTGAAAAAGCCGTCATACCTGATTTTGAAGTTAAAACCGAAGGGCTGGAAATTATTAAAATGAAGAATTTGAGGGAAATAATTGACCTGTTAAAACTTAATCGCTTTTGATTAAACCTAAACAATTTTAAATTTAAAATTTTTAATTTTAATTAAATTTTAAATGACAAATTTTAAATTATCTTACAAAAGCTGAGATTCATTTCACTTATTAATTTAAAATTTATAATTGAAAATTTAAAATTTTTTCATCTACTCCATATGCGTTCCTTTTTTCCATTCTCCGAGTTCGCGCTTCAATAGCGGCCAGCGGTTAAGGCTCGGGTCAATTTTCATTATTTTCTCCGCCGCCGCTTTAGCCTCGCTCATAAGCTCGTAATCAAAAAGCGAAGCTACGCGAAATTCGGGAAAACCTTTTTGGGCAATTCCGTAAACTTCGCCCGGGCCGCGGAGTTCAAGATCCATCCTGGCGAGCTTAAACCCGTCATTTTCGGTCTCCACCGCTTTTAACCGGGCCAGGGTTTTTTCCGCCGCACTGTCGGTAAAAAGGAAACAAAATGATTCGTGAGCGCCCCGCCCAACCCTTCCCCGGAACTGATGGATCTGCGCGAGACCAAAGCGGTCGGCGCCTTCTATCATCATAACGGTCGCGTTGGGAATATCAATTCCGACTTCAATTACCGAAGTAGAAACGAGTACTTTTATTTTGCCGGAAGAAAAATCTCTCATCACCCTGTCTTTTTCCCGCGAATTTAGCCGGCCGTGCAAAAGCCCGACTTTCAAATCCGGAAAAACCAGCTTGTTCAATTTTTCGTATTCTTCTTTTACTGACTTAACTCCGAGCCGGTCGGAAGGGTCAATAAGCGGGCAGATAACGAATATCTGCCGTCCTTCGTCCGCCTTTTTACGGATAAACCCATAAGCCGCTTCTCGTTTTTCTTCGGGAATTACCCGGGTAAGGATTTTTTTTCTCCCCTTAGGCATTTCATTGATTGCGGAAACTTCCAGTTCGCCGTATAGGGTAAGCGCGAGACTGCGCGGGATGGGCGTGGCGGTCATGGAAAGAAAATGCGGGGCGAACTTTTTTCTAATGCCCCTGGCCGTCGCTTTTTCAATCAGGGCTTTTCTCTGTTCCACGCCGAAACGGTGCTGTTCGTCTATTATCGCCAGAGCCAAATTGTTAAATGCCACTTTTTCCTCAAGCAAGGCGTGCGTGCCGATAATTACCTGTGAATTACGAATTATGAATAATGAATCATGGGTTTCCTTTCTCTTCTTAGCCTTTAATTCATTATTCGTAATTCGTAATTCGTAATTCGTAATTTTCTCCCCCGAAGTAACCAACCCGATTTTAAAGTCCAGTCCCGAAAACAGCCCGCTGAGCGTCGCGAAATGCTGTTTGGCGAGAATCTCGGTCGGCGCCATAAGAACCGCCTGCTTGCCGTTTAAAACCGCGTTCAGTATAGCGATGGCCGCCACTATAGTTTTACCTGACCCGACGTCTCCGGTCAAAAGCCTGGCCATCGGCCGCTCTTTTTCCAGGTCGCGTAAAATTTCCCAGGCCGCTTTCTTCTGGGCGTCAGTAAGCCGGAACGGCAGGCTAAAGACGAAATCGCGGGTCTCTTTTTCAAAAAATTTCAGCCGATGGGCGAGGCACGAATCCATCTCCCTTCTCGCCATTTGCGACCGGAGCTGGACTAAAAATAACTCCTGGAAAGAGAAACGTTTTTTAGCGCTCGCGGCGTCCTTTTGATTTTTTGGAAAATGAATGAGCCTAACAGCTTCCGGCAGGGATAAATACTTTCTTCCTCTCGCTTCCAGCGGAACCCAATCGGGAAATTTTTCCGCGATATAAATGGCCTTGCCCATCAGCGACCTTAACCGCTTCTGGTTTAATTTTCCGGAAAGATGATAAACCGGAACCAGTCCCCGGGTATGAAAGTAAGAAAGAGTTCCTCCTGGCGGTTTTTTTGCCGCGAATTTTTCCCGGCTGTGGATAACTGTTCCGGCTCTCTCGTAAAAAGGAGAAATCATCACGGCTCCGCCGTAGTCTTCGGACGCTTTTCCGGCGATGGAAATCGTGTCACCGGCCGCGAATTGGCGGGCGATAAAAGGCTGGTTAAACCAAACAACCCTGAGACTGCCGGTTGCGTCCCGGATAAGCGCTTCTGTTACATGCGCGCGCCGCCGCGGACTGCGCCTCGCTTCTAAGAGTTCAATCTGGCCGATTATATTGGCGTTTTCACCAATTTTAATTTTGGCAATGGGAATTGTCCGGGAAAAATCATCATAACGGAAAGGAAAATAAAATAAGAGGTCACGGATTTTTTCCACGCCAACCTTTTTTAATTCCCGCACGGTCGCTTCCCCAACCCCGCTTAGATCCAAAATATTACTACCCGCTTCAAGCATAATTTTAATCCTAAAAAAATCCCGCTTCTTTTTCTAAAAATACTATTGCCTCTTTATAAGTTTGGCTTTATAATTGAATAAAGTGAGGAAATAATAAATATCAATTTATTATTTCCGAACGCATGAAATTATATCCCCTCTTGCAATTTTTCGCGATATGGTATATTATAACGGGAATATTTCTTTCGGGGAAGAGAGCTTCTTCCGGGCGAAATATTTTTTAAATATTTTAATTTATATTGCTAGAGCGACTCCCGTCCCGATTACCCGGAACGAGGACCAGTCTAGCTAGTTTCAACCTTTTGAAAAAAGGCCTATGGAAAAAACCTACATGGGAACCCAGCTCCAAACCCTTACCGAAAATGATTTCGGACAAGACAAAGCCTGGGGATTGCACGCGGTCATTGATATCTACGATTGCGAACTCGGTTTAATCAGTTCGCCGGAGCTTATCAAAAAATTCGTAATTGAACTTTGTAATGAAATCGGCATGAAACGGCACGGGGACACCCATCTTGACCGTTTTGGAGACGGGGTTACGGTAAGCGAAGGTTATTCCTTCATGCAGTTTATTGAAACTTCGTCCATAACCGCCCATTTTGAAGAGACGCATAGAAAAGCCTTTATTGATATATTCAGCTGTAAGTTCTTTGAAGCGGAAAAGGCGGTCTTATTCTGCCAAAAGTTCTTCAAAGGAAAAAAAGCCAAAGTAACAGTTTTAGTAAGAGACTAATTACCAGCTCTTAAACCGCCCCGGCATGCGCCGGGGCGGTTTTATTATTCCGCAAATAAAATAACAAAGGACAGCTGCTCGCTTTACAACAAAACTACCATTCCGTTCATCACGCCAAACACTTTAAATTTCAGTTTTTTAAAATTGAGGCATCTTCCGCTCTGGCGAATTCTTTTTCTTAGCTCATTTTTTGGCGGCAAAAATTCGTCGTCGCAGGCAAGCGCCCGGACTTTCAGACTGCCAAAAATGTCAAAAACCGGATAGTCTTTAATGGCTTTCGGGTAGCGCGCGAGCGGCGGCAAATATTCTCCGAAACCGACTTCCATTTTATTATTGAATTCCTTATCCATCCGCTCAATAAACGCGTTATACTCCTCAAATTTTTTCTCAGTGCAGGCCATGGTTCCCCGGCAGACCGGGCTCTTGCAGTAGCAGGGAAAATCGTACACCTCCCCGACATCGGCCAAAACATAATAATTTACTGTCAACTCCTCGCCGGGAAAAATTTTCCGCAAAGCGAAATAAAGGATATGGCCCCGATACTGGAAAGATTCGCAGTTAGGCGAGCAGGAGTGGTTTATCAGGTGCGGGCCGGGAGAAGCCGGATCCGGAGCGATTGAAGAATCTCTGGTATAGCCAAAAACATAAAAACCATTTTTCTTCTCATACTCTTCTTCCTCGTCTTCGCTGATTATTTTTCCGAGATAATCGCCGATAACAGCTCCCCCTTCAATTTCGCGAATAGCAAAAACCCCGTTTCCCCGTCTTTTGGTTTTTCTCACTTCAAGGTGTTTTTCAGGCAATAAAAACATAATGTCAGTTAGCAATAATTAATTTTCTTAATAACGGATTTGGTTATTGATTCTGGCTAAAGAATATTGAGGTACCCGGTCAAAATGCCAAAGGTGTTTCCAGCCGCAATCCCCGAGTCCGGCGTCAAAAACGCGCGCGCCGGATAAAATGGCGTAATCAATGTTCTTCATGCCGATGTAAGCGCCTAAACTTGAATAGCCGGTCAAATTGGCTCCTACCGAAAGGTAATTATAAACGCCGTTATGGAGAATTGAATAAGACACGCCTTGTTTTTTTCCGCTTATCTCCGCGGTCAGCATCTCAACTTTAAACAAGCTTGCCAGGTCTTTAAAAATTTCCTTTTTGTGCGGCTCGCTTAAATATGACTCTTTACCGTGCCGCTTTATGTTCAGTTCAAAAAGCAAATCAATGTCATCGTAATTATTATGAATGATTTTAATTCCGTTCTTCTCAATTTCACTATTAACTTTTAAAAACTGCCGGCGGCGCTTTGAAGAAAATGATTTTTCCAGGTGGTCTTTAAAGCCTTTTAACCCGTTAAGCGGTAAAACATATTTGTAATCCTCAAGCGGCAGTCCGGAGGTAAAGGCGTCTTCTCCGGACAAATCGTCTATCATTATATCCCCTTTAACCGAGTCATAAAAATCGGGAATATATTTTTCCCGACCCGGCTTAATAAACAGCCGGTTTTCTTCCATGAATTCCTCGGCAAAATACCCGAGATAGCCGCCCTCTTCGTTAATATATTCAAGTGGCAGGAGACCGATCAGTTCGTCATTAAGATAGCCGGCGAAAAAATGCAAAGGCGCGGGAGCGTATTTATGGAAGCAATAACGAAAATCCCAATTGTCGTAGATTGACTCATTGGGACTTAGCTCGTTCCAAATATTTTTACACTCTTCCGGATCAATAATTTCTTTTATCTTGAACATAATAATTGAAGGCGCGAAATATTTCATTTTTGAAGCGAGGACATGTATCGCGCTGAGGATATATCTTCAGTAAAGTAAAGACGCTTTCAGGAAATGCGTTCACTAAACGCGGGCGTAGATTTCCGCAGTGAAAAAATGAAATATTTCGCGCCTAAAATCTAAAAACTCGTCTGCAGATGATAATACGGCGGCCGGTCTTTGTAGCGCTTGATGGTCATCTTAATAATCTCTTCTAAAAACCGGCCGTAGTCCATACCAATAAGCTCGGCCGATCCCGGAACGCAGTCGCCGATATTGATTGAGGGGTTGGGATTTAATTCAAGCACATAAGGGTTGTCATTGTCATCCACCCGGATTTCCACCCGGCCGTAGTCATGGCAGTCAAGAATATTATAGGTATCCAGCGCCATTTCGGTCAAAAGCGATTCTAGCCGGCGGGAAATATTTTTCGGCGGCTGTTGGGAAATGATCGCCTGATAGGCCGGGTTTTCCGTCCATTTGGCGTCATACGGATAAATATGCCAGAAGCCGGCGGGCATTTCTTTAAAAATTGAACGCGAAAGCGGCAAAACCTTTAAATCATCTTCATCGTTGCCAATAATGGTAACGTCATATTCGTCGCCTTCAATATATTCCTCAATCAGGGCCGGCGAGTCAAGTTCTTCAATGACGTATTCCAGCTGGCGGTCAAGTTCTTTTTTATTAGTAACGACCGAATCGTTGGTAATACCGATGGAATTATCAGTATTGGCCGGCTTGACGATTAGCGGGTAGCGCAAATCGTCGCGGATCCGGTCTTCAAGCGAATAAGCGTAATCCCATTTCGGCGTCGGAATGTTATGGTAATTAAGTAAAATTTTCACCCGGATTTTATCAATGCACATGGCCAGGGTAAAAGGGTTGGAGCCTGTGTAAGGAATCTGGAGGATATCCAGGGTGGAGGCGACGTGCGGCTCTAAGAGGCTTGAATTATTAATCCGCTCGCAAACATTAAAGACCAGATCAACGTCCGATTCCTTTAAATCATTTATCGTCTTGCCAAAATCATTAAAGTCAAAAAACGTAACCCGGTAGCCTTTTTCCAGAAGCGTTTTTTCAATATTTTTGCCGACCGAGGTTAAATCTCTTTCCACGTCGTTGCCGTTTTCGTCGTACAGGTTGCAGGCCACGCCAATATGGAGATTCTTAAGTTCTTCATCCGAAACGCTTCGGATATGTTCAATCTTCGCGGAGCGCGCCAGGGCGTTTTTCGTTAAGAGCGCCGAAGAAAATCGGTCTTTCCGCTCTGTCCGGCCGAAAGACGAATAACTTTTAAAAGGCGCGATTTCAATATCCACCTTTTCAGAAATATAAGCCATGGCCCGCTCGGCGTCGGTGTAGGATGATCCGCCGACGATCACCCAACCGATATTTTCATAGCCGTCCGGCGGCACTAAAACCGAGTCGCCGACTTTTTTAGAGAGAAAATAATCAAGAACCTGGGCGTGTTTTTTTATCTCTTCAAAACCGATAATTTTCGTGATGATTCCTGAACTCTTAGGGATAAAAAACTTTCCGATGACGTATTTTTTCGCGTCTTTATGGTGCGCGGGCGAGTTAACTTTTAAGGCGATTTCACAGCCGGTTTTTATCAGATCAAAATTATAGACCTGCCAAATATTTTCCCTCGTATAGTCGCCGCCCATGCGCGAGGCGATTTCAATGATTTTCGGCCCGTCTTTCGTAAGCTTTACCTCAACGTGAGCGAGCGAGTCCCGGACGCCTAAGATAATTAGGGCCGACTCGGTAACTTTTACGAGCTCGGCTTCCTGTTCGGGAGAAATTCTCGGCGGCAGGTAGTCGCCGGTTTCCATGAAGAAAGGCAGATCCATAGCGGTTTTTTCATGAATGCCGACGACGTGCGGAACGCCGTGCTGGCAGTAGCATTCCAGAGAAAATTCCTGTCCGGCGACATATTCCTGGTAAACAAAAAGCCTTTTATTGTATTTAAAAATCGGATCATAATCCGGGGTGCAGTTTTTTAAGACATAATCGTAGGCGTCTTCGGCTTCTTTTTCATTCCCCACCTGCACGACGAACTGGCTGTCGGCGCCGTAAACCGGCTTTAATACCGCCGGAAAACCGATTTCTTCGGTGGCTTTTTTTAAGTCGGCCCAGGTCCTTATGAGTCTTTGGCGAATATGGCAAAGCCCGGACTGGCGCAGTATTTCCTGCATCCGGAATTTGTCGCGGGTGTTAACCGCCGTTTCAAGCGAGTTCCCCGCCAGCTTAAACTCACGGCAGATTTTCGCGAGTAGCGGGATGTCGTCTTCCCAAAAAGTAATGGCGCCGTCCAACTTTATCTTATTCGCCGTCAAATAGTCCTTTATCGCCTCAATTGATTCAGGATGGTTGTAGTTATCGGCTAAAATCCAATGGTCGGCGTAACTCTGCGCCCAGTTTTTTTCTTTGTTTAAAACCAGTATGTTGAGTCCGAGTTTTCTTAATTCCTGAAAAATAAATTTTTTCTTTACTGATCCTGTATTGACGACCAGCAAATTCTTCCCGGGAAGATTGCCATTATTTCCGTTAGCCATACGCTTGATAAAAAGCCTTAATCTGAAAGGGGCTCAAGTTTTTTTATTTTCAACTTAATGACTTTCAAAAACCAATTTTCGCTTTTTAATATTTTTAATAATTATTATCCTAATTATAAGTTTAATAAATTTTAAATGCAATACTATAAAAAAATATTTACTTATCTACCCTATCGGTAAATATTACTAGCCGGGAGGAATAACTTTCAGAAACTTCATCCCAAGCCCCTTCGCAAGTAACAAGGTTAAGGTGCGATTTCTCGTCATCCGATGCAAACACGTCTCTGGCTTGCGCGTCCGGGTCATACCGTCGGTTTTCGCGCACTACGAAGGAAGTAATTTCTCCTTTGTCATCTTCAATAAATAGTTTATCGCCTTTGCGCAATTTATATAATTTATCAAAAACCGACGGGTTGTCGTCTTTCCATCCATAATGTCCGCTAATAACGGCGCTGCCCTTTTCCCCTGGGCGCGGCCCTAGATTAAACCAAGCCGCGTCATTCTGGCTTTTCGGCGTATCTACCGCCCCGTCAGGAGTAAGGCCAACCTGCTCAATAGTAGTATCAATATTTATTTTTGGGATATTGAGGCGGACAGGAAGCCCGGGACTAGTTTGTTCCGTAAAAGCGTTGCCAAAAACGTTATCAGTCGGCGTGTCGCCAGTCGCGTTTTGCGATGCTTGGCTTACGGGAGGTGGAGCCGAATTACCATAAAAACTCCAACCATATAAACAAATAGAGAAGAAAACAATCCCTAAAAAAATCAGGATTCCCGGAATATTAATAGCAAACGATGGCCATCTAAATTTAGCTCTTAATTGCATAAAACTGATTAAAAGATTCTTAATGCAAAAGACCCGCGCTTTGCGGATCCTTTGCCGTTTTCGGGAGCGAATGGCTAAAAATTTATTGCTTTTACGGATCTGCCTGGTTTAACTCTTGCGTCTTTTAAGAACTACAAAAATCCCAGTCAAAATTAAAAGGAAGCCGGCTAAGAGAAAAATATTTAATAAGGCGCTTGTTTCTTTAGGGGAAAAACCGGTATTCGGCAGAGCCGGAACAGCGGCGGCCACAACAACAGTGGCAATTGCAAAATCTCTCGCTAAGAGGCCATTCGCTTCGCCTTCCGCTATCGCGGTGTTCGCCGTAGTCCTAATGATATTGGCTTGACAGGTATAGTTCCAAATTTCTTCAGGATCAAGCTTTGAATCGCCGTTGGCGTCGCCGGAAATATATTTTACGGGAACGCACTTATCGTCAGTAAGGCGGACATTGCTTAACGCGACTGTTCCCGGGTTGGAGACTTTTTTGGTATAGGTAACCGTCCCCCCTCCGGCCGGCAACACCAGCGGGCTCGGGGTTTTTGTCACATGAATCAAAGGCGGCACTACCGGTTCGCCGACAATAACCGTAGCGCTGGCAATATCAGTAGCGCTAATGCCATTTGCCCAGCCGGTCGCGACGACAGTATTGGTGTGGGTTTGCGCCAGCGTCGTTTGACAACGGTAAACCCAGGTTTCATTTATATCAAGATTTGAATCATTATTAGTATCGCCGGAAGCTAAAACAATAGGACTGCAGGTATCGCCAATCATCGTTACGTCAGTTACCTTAACTGTTCCCGTATTGCGAAGCGTGTAAGTGTAGGTTACCGAACCGGGGCCGGCTGGTAAAGCAAGAGGGCTGGGCACTTTTACCACATCAATAAGCGGCGGCACGGGCGCAACGATCGCGGGCAAGCCTATATCGTCATTAGTAACAATGCAAATACTATCATGGGTGTTAAGGCCGCCATGATCAATTTGGCCTTGGGCGTTGCAATCGCCGCTAAAAGTCGTCTTGTATTTTGGGGAGCTGGTCTCCGTAACTTTATAAATGCCTGGTGTCGTTATTACGCCCTGACCGCTGGACACCGGATTACCATTAACAAAGAGGGGGAAATCAGAGTACTTAGCTGTTCCACTATTATCATTTATAACGTATTTTATTACAGTAATTTTGTTATTGATATTTGAAGATGACGGAGTTGGAGTGACCGCGCAGGTCGCCTTATTAATAATGTTAGCGTCTAAGGTGACGGCGCCATTCCGCGCCAAAGCCCTGCCTTCCACTTTAGCACCGGTATTTAAGGTAATTGACGTAAGAGCCATAATTGTTCCCTTAAAATCCGTTGTTGTTCCAAGCGTCGAAGAACTGCCGACTTGCCAAAAAACGTGGCAAGCCTGGGCGCTATCCGCTAAAACAATACTGCTGGCGCTTGCCGTAGTTAAGGTGGATCCGATTTTAAAAATAAATACCGCGTCCGGATCGCCTTGGGCATCTAAAGTAAGACTTCCGGTTAGCTGAGCCGATGTGTCAAAACAATAAACGCCAGGCGTAAGCGTCATTGCGCCTAAATCCTGGCCAGTTAAATCCTGGGAGCACGGCTGTCCGACGGCATTGTCGTAAGCGATTACTAAATCATTTTTCGCTCCTTGCGTAACCGCGTCGCCCGCGTGGTTTACTCCGTCCAAAACAACATTTACAATGCCTGTGATGTCGGTGGTTGGAAATGTACCGATATCGCCGGTAACCGTGCTTGAATTTACCGCACCCGCGAAGGTAATTCCTGAGCCGGCTAAAACCGCGAAATCACTAGCCGTCAAAAGGTCTATCTGGGTCGCGGCGCTGGCTATACCGGACAAACTAAATAAAAGAGCGGCTGTCAGCAGGCCAACTGAAACCCTATTAATCATTCTCATACATTTAGAGTCTTCTTAATAATAATTATTTCAAGAGCTTAATTATTATCATTATACTAGAATCTCAACAGTTTGACAATATCAATTCCTCATGGGAGTTTATAATCCAAACATTTTGAATTAGAAAAACATTTTTTACCAGATAAACGGAATAAGCGCCAAAATTTAAAAAATAACCCAACACAAAATTCTGAAGGATAAATAAAATTTCCGGTCATATTTTTCATTATATCATACCGCTAAAAAATAAATCCTAATATTAGGATTTATTTCTATTGGCGGAGAGCGTGAGGTTTAAACTCACGAGACTCGTAAAGGCTCAGCAGTTTTTCCGCCCGAGGCGTCCGCACTTGGCGGACAGGGATCCTTGCCCGCCTCTGGCTGGGCGCCTTTTGGCGGACAAGGCACTTTTCAGGGCGGAGGGGGCGAGATTCGAACTCGCGGAACCCGTAAAGGCTCAACAGTTTTCAAGACTGTCCCTTTAAACCGCTCAGGCACCCCTCCGCCCTAAAAATATTTATCTGCCCCATTCGACCGCTCTGGCATCTCTCCCTCAAGATTTACAATTGCCGATTGTAAATTGACAATTGAAAATTTCCATGCGGAGAGGGAGGGATTCGAACCCTCGAGGCCCGTTAAGACCTAACACCTTAGCAGGGTGCCCCTTTCGACCGCTCAGGCACCTCTCCCGGATAGATAGACTAAAGAAAACAGACTGTTGTCTGTTTTAGGCTATTTTGCTATAATAACTATATTAAATAAAGCCTTAAATGTCAATCAAAATATGGAGGGAGAGAATGGGCAAATTAGTCACGCCGAAGGGCTTATCGGCTGGGAAGTGCCGGAATACGATAAACACGAACGAACCAAACATTGGTACACCTGGGCCTTAATCGCCGGGGGGTTTCTTCTGGTTACGTCTTTCTTTTCCGTGAGCTTCTTCCCTTTTAGCATCTCTTATTCGCCAAACTTCCTTTTCGCTCTTATCGTAATAATCGGCGCCATTGTCATAATCTTAAACGACGGCCGGGAGCCGGATCTCGTTGCCATTACCATAACCGACGAAGGCGTTATTGTCGGCCGGAAATTCTACGATTACGACGATTTAAAAGATTTTTCCATAATTTACAAACCGCGGGAAGAAATTAAAAACCTCTATATTGAATTTAAAAACCCCTTGAAACACCGGCTCTCCATTCCGCTCCTGGACATGAACCCCTTGCCAATTCGCGATACTCTGCTAAAATACCTGCCGGAGGATCTGGATCGCCTGCACCCGCCGGCGTCGGAAGGTCTGGCCCGGCTTTTTAAACTCTAGTCAAAAACTCTGCCTCGCAAAAAATGGCAGAGTCTTTATTTAAGCACTCGTCGTTCAACGGATAGGACATCAGCTTGCGGAGCTGGTAATCGAGGTTCGATTCCTCGCGAGTGCACCAAATAACACTAATCCTCAAGGTGCAGGTTCGCCCAGCATCGGGCATGCGCCCGACAAGTTCGCTGGGCGTCCGGCGCATGCCGGACGATTCCTCGCGAGTGCACCAATTATTTCTCACCCCTTCGCGACTACTAAACCCCAAACTTCTCCGGCGCCGTTTTCTTTTAAGATCCGCGCGCATTCGTTTAAAGTCGCCCCGGTCGTCGCGACGTCGTCAATTAACACGACTCCCCTGCCGTCCAAGTTTCTTCCGACCCAGGCGTAACAGCCTGAAACATTCTTCTTTCTTTTTTCTTCGCCTAACTTAGCCTGGGGAATTTTATGGATAACCCGGTTAAGAAATCCGCTTTCCACGCTAAATGACAACCTCTTTGTTAAAGCGCCGGCCATTAACTCGGCCTGGTTAAAACCTCTGGTTCTCGCACGCTTTTTTGAAAGCGGAACCGGAATAATCATTGCTTCATCCGGGTTAAAAAAGAATCCGGGGGCGGCCGAAGCGCCGGATAATTTTTCCCAGATCCGGCCTTCTTTTAAGTTAATGGCCGCCACTTTGGCCTTATTGATTTCATTAATTAAAAAAGCGGCCAGATAATTCCCGAGATAACCGGTCGCGTCTTTGACTAAATGATATTTTACATTTTTGATTGTCCGGGAAAGAAGCTCATTATCATAATCCCCAGCGATAAGCACGCCTTCTAAAAAATAATCCCCAGCGCACCCGGGGCAGAATTCGCCAAAGCGGTTTTCTTTTTTACAACCGAGACAATACTGTTTTTCCTTATAGGCAAGGTCTTTAAAACAGTCCGGGCAAACCCATTCACCTTCCCGCCCGCAACCAAAACATTCAACCGGAAATACCGCGTCAAGGAGATTGGCGCCGAAGCGGTTAAAAATTTTTTTTAATCTGTCAATTTTTAAGGGTTCCAGCATGCTTTAAAGACAGGCTCTTAGGGCTATTGCCAAAATTTCATTTTATTGCCGCCGTTTCCATCCGCCGGATTCTTAGTCCGTCTGCCAGATCGCCGCGTCAACTTTCCAGGCGTTGCTCTCTTTTTTAAACCGAATCGCTATGTCCTGATAAAAAGTCCGGGAATTCGCCCGGGCGCCGGTTGCCTCCCGCCTTTGGGACTTCACGAGTATTTCCGCCGCGCCACCGATTTCATCATAATTTTTCACTTCTTCGGCTACGGCTTTGGTCGTGATTCCATAATAGATGCTCCGGTCGCCGCTTCTTCCGGCGGTTTTCGCAACATAATCTTTAGCCCATTCTTTCATGGGATTGGTCATAAAAATCATTAAGTCTTCAATATTGGAATAGTCCGACTGGTTGGAATAACTGCCGAACCGCTCGGCAAAAGATCCGGCCATCCTTTTTAGCTCAGCTTCGCCCATTTCTTCTTTTTTCGGCTTCGTAGCCGGGGAAAAAATCCCGGTTTGGCCGACCGGAGCCGCCGGAACGTTGGTGTTTCCGGTTTGAGGCAGTCCGCCTGTCGGCTCATTCACCGCCGGCGCCTCAGCCGGAGCCTTATATTCGTAAAAAAAGAAAAAATAAATCAGGCCGGCGATTAAAACCGCTCCGATGACGATTAAGGCGATGGCGAAATATCTGCGGTTCATAAACAAATTATCAATTTTCAATTTACAATGATCAATGAATTTTCAATTAAACAATTTTTAAATTATGAAAGTTTAATTTAGCTCATTGGAACATTGAAAATTCATTGAAAATTGATCATTGATAATTGAAAATTTTGAAATACACAAAATAAACCTTATCTAGCCTTGAATATCAGTTGTCGCATCTACTGCTTCCGTTCCACCTTCCAAGCTTTCGGCAAATTCCTTTTTCGCCTCTTCAATCTCCAAAAGCTGGCGCGGATCGGAAGTTATGAGCTGGTCTTCCGTGTAGGAAGCGACAATTTTAATGGCCGCGTGCTTTGATCCGGCGAAGAAAATTCCCTCGCCCACCCCGGATTCCAAAAGCAGGTATTTTTCCCCTTCGGTGAGGGAAAATGTTTTCTGAATAAGCTCAACCGAAGCCGGCGACTGCTTTAATAATAGTTGCATAGAGGAATTGGTAACAATCGCCTGTCCATAAGGTGAAGTCAGAAAGTCGTTTACATCCTGGGTGATGGTGGTTACCCCGAGATAGTATTTGCGGCATCTTTTAACCAGGGCGAAAATAAACTTTGCGCTGTCTTCGTGCTGCATAAGCCACCAGGCTTCGTCAATGACTAAAATCCGCTTCTTCATTTTGCTCCGCACTGCGTTCCAGATATAGTTGACGATAGTGTAGATGGCGATCGGCCGGAGTTCGTCTTCAAGGTCGCGAACCGAAAAACAGACTAGCTGGTTATCCATTTCCACGTTGGTTGAAGAATTTAAGAGACCGGAAAAAGTCCCTTCAGTATATTTTTTTAAGCGCAGGGCGATGCCTTCGCCGCCTTCCATGCCTTCAATAATTTCCTGAAAATCGGAAAGTATCGGCGGCTCCAGCCGGACGATATCGGCGTCCGGGGTGATGTCTTTTTTGGCGTAAGTTTCTAAAAGCGCCCGGTCAATAATTGAATCTTCCTCATGGGTGATTTCGCCGAGCATGAGCCTTAAGAGCCCTTTAACCGTAATCACCGCGCTTCTTATAATATCCTGCGGCTTTGAATCTTCGCCGATGGCCCGTGGCAGATCAAAAGGGTTGATCTTGGCTTCGGACGCCAGCGATATATTAATGTAAGTGCCGCCGACCGCGTCGGACAAATGCTTATATTCATGCTCAGGATCAATAATAATAACTTCCGCGCCGAGCATAAGGCTCCGGAGTACTTCCAGCTTTATGGCATAGCTCTTGCCGGCGCCGGAAGTGGCGAAAACGACCGCGTTAGCGTTTTGAAGGCTAAAACGGTCAAAAAGGATCAGACTGTTATTGTGGCGGTTGATGCCGTAAAGAATTCCTTCATCCGATGTTAATTCCGAAGAGATAAAAGGGAAAGAAGAGGCAATCGGCGAAGAGTTCATGTTAAAGCTGATGGAAAGCTCGTCATTGCCGAGCGGCAGGGTTGAATTAAATCCCTGCTCGGCCTGGTAAAAGACCTTTCTTGAATAAACCAGTCTGGAACCGAAGATGTTTTCAACTTCGTCCGACAGCTTATCCATCTCTTCTTTCGTGTTTGAATAAATCGTAAGGTAAAGGGCGAACTGGAAGAATTTTTCAATCCCTTGGGTAAGGGCGTCGCGGAGGCTTTCAACATCCCGCAAAGCCGTCTCCCGGAGCGGATCGCGGGCAGCTCCTTTTTCCGAGTCCGACATGATTTGGGCTCCGAGTATTCCAGCTTTCTTTTTAAGCTGTTCCAGCACCAAAGCAGTCTTCACCGGATAAAAAAACATGCCAATATCAAAAGTGGAATTAAGGTTCACTATCGGGGCGAACCAGCCCACGCTTATGTAGCGCGGATAACCGATGACAAAATGCGTCCGGACAAACTTATCTCCGAGCTTAAGGTAATTCGGTTTTATTTCAATCGCCGCCGGAGCGATTAAATCTTTGATACCGAGAGTTCCCCGCCGAAAAGCTTTTTCTTCGGCGATTATTTCTCCGGCCGCGTCAGTCTGGTTTTCCAGCGCCTCAAAAGAGGCGGCTTTTTTTAAGCCCTTTTCTAAATCAGCCTTGTCTTTTTCAATTTTTTTTGGATTAAACATAATCTATCATTCCGCCACCCGGAGCTCTCGCGTGTCGGCCAGCTTCTCATTGGCCGAAGTTTCCGGATTATAAGTATTATAAAACAATTCTATCAGTCCCTGGGTGTCAAGCGGGACGGCATTAAGCCCGGTGGACATAAGGCCGGAAACGATATTATCCACCCGGTAATTAAGCTGGCTCTTTCTCCTCATAAACACGTCATCCTTCATCTTAATCAGCGTGGCGGCCTTAAAAATATCCGTAATCCGCGCAATGAACTTTTTCTGCTTGTCCGAGAGAGGATTATAGGGGACGACGACATAAAAACGCTTTGACATGATTTTACCGATAGATATAAGTTCTTTAACATACTGGATATATTCGGTGGTCTGAATTTTTAGAAGTTCGTTAGTCTGCTCTTTTTCTTTTTTTTCAAGATCAACAAGATAATTCTCAATATTCAACTCCCGCGACTGAATGACTATCTGCAAGGGAAACTCAATATTATTTAAAAAACTTACATAGGAAGAAATAATAGCATTCTGCTCGTCGTCGCTTTTTAAAGCAAAGTTAAGGCTGGAGACCATGATAACGGCCCGAAGAGTCCCATCCTTCATCACCACGGTATCATCCCGAATTTCAGCTATATCAAGATAGCTTTGAGTGGATACGGTTATCTTATTTTTAGCTAGTTTATTTTCTGGCACAAAACACTTTTAGTTAATTCCATTTATTGAATTTGAATCCTCGTTTTCATTCCGATAAACTCCGTGGGTATCAACAATTAAAGACAACTGCGCCAGACGGGAACGGGAAATACTCCGCCCGCTTTCCGTCGTCGGCCGGCTTGCCGGAATAGCCTTAATCGCGACGTCATCGTCGGTCTCGGACGATTGATCGCTTACATTTCTCCAGACCCGGGTACCCGGCCGCTTTAAAGTTTCAATAAAATTCAGGATAAAATAATGGAAAGGCCGACCGTTAATTTTTAGAAAAGCGAAAGTTCCCGCCATCGCGAAAATTAAAAGTCCGGCAACAACAAAAAGCTCAAAATCAAAAATTTTATAGCAGATGGCAATTAAAACCGAGGCGGAGAGTATAATTATGAACTGTCTCGTCGTTATGGGCCCGATAATTTTATCTTCCACGTCTATGAATTGAGGAATGGTAAACTGTTGCATATCACTAAAATCTTAGCTCCCGGTTTAAATCCATGATAGCATGAATTTCCTCTTCGCTTAAAAAATCTTTATTGTCCGCCTTTCTTTTGGCGATGATATCAACCACCGGCTTCCTCTCGGTAATCGCTTCGCTTCCTATCGCGAGGTAAAGCCGGGTAAGCGGACTTTGGCGCCAAGCTTTTATTCCCGCCGTCTTTTTGGCATACTCTTCCTCTTCCAGTAAAGCTATTTTTTCCATTATTTTTCCCGCCGCCTCAGCCGGTGAATTTTTATACAGCCTCCGGAAGTTGCTTAAGTCAAGATACTTAAGCTCCTCAACCGGCGTTAGAATCTTTGGAGTGAATTTTACGTCTTCCATCTTTTTTCGGCCATTGCCACCGGAGCGCGCCGGAGCGAATGCAACTTCATTTTTTTCTCCCGCCAACTTATCCCGCGAAGCTTCGGCAAAACGGGGCTTATCTTCCGTAACTTTCTTGTCCCCAGTAATCCCGGTGAGCGGAGCAAGGCGGGGCTTCCCGACCGCGGACTTTAGCGCCCTGGACAACTCTTCTTTTATTTTGTTCTCCTTTTCCCTGGTTATTACCTCGCCGGGCGGTTCATTTTTATCAACAATTTTTGAAATTTCTTTTTTCCTCTTTTCAATCTCATTTTTCAAGTCATAATCCATATCTCTCGCCGCCGGGGCGACAATCGGTTTCCAAACCGGGCGAAGAGCCAACTCCCGATCCGCCTCCTTGCCCGGCGCACCTCCCTGCACGACACCGCCTCTTTCAACGGCTGAAAGAACGACTAGAGCGAATTTTTCATCAACCCCCATCCCTCCGGAACGGTAATCTTTCATTAGGGTGGATTTTGTTTCCAGTTTGTTGCGGATGCCCTGAATGTAGATTTTGAGAATCTGCCTTAACCGACTTACGGCTTCAGCGCTCGCGAAGTTATTTCCAAACTCGCTTACTACACGGTCAATCGTCATTTCCATTTCCGACTGAATCCGGTTATCTCCGAGATAGCTTAAAACTTTGCTTGAGAGGCTAGAAATCTCTTCTTCGTCTTCGGCGGAAAAAAAGAAAGGCGCAACTTTATTGCTCCGGGCGCCGGAAACGGCAACTGCTACCGATTTAGCGTAAGCCGCGGGCAAAGTTTGCGTTTTTGCCATAACCGCTAACTGAACCGGCCGAGCCGCCGACTCAAGCTTTTTTTCCCTTACTTCCACTACCACTCCGGCCGGATTACTTTGCGCGCCGGTCTTTGCCGGACTCAATTCTTTTTTTATTTCTTCTTTTTTAACTGCCGGATTTTGCCGGACAGCGGATTCCGCTTCCGGATAAAAATAACTTTTTACCAAAGAAAAAAGTTTCTCCTTAAGGTTATCCGATAATTTTTTTGATTTTTCCGGGCTCAAACCAAATTCTGCGAAAATGTAATTTTCCAGCTTTTCAATAGAAATCTCCTTAACGGAAACGAGCATAACCAGTTTAACGAGACTTGCTCCATATTCTTTTTCCAGCGAATCAATTATTGACGCGGCTTCGGATCCCGAAAGTTTAGCGTAAACGTCTCCGGGGAGTTTCTTGAATTTTTGGATATAGTCAAACATCTCCCTTATTATAACACATTTTTCCAAAAACAAAAAACTGATTTGCGGGTGAGCAAATCATCCCGAGCCGAAAGGCGAGGGATCTCTTTGCGGGTGAGCAAACCTGCCTGCCGGCAGGCAGGTCATCCCGGCAACCTTATTTTCTCACGATTTTGAAAAAACAAAGAAGAAGTATTAGGCTGGCCCCGATCTGGACGGGGCTGAGAATATTGCGGTTTAAAATAAAATCCAGGATCACGGCTGATAACGGCCAGGCCAGCTCAAAAATAGTGGCGGCCGAAGCGCTTATTTTTTTTAAGCCATAGTAATAAATAAACATAGCCGCCGCCCCGCTGGTAAAGACAATTATCCCCAATAGTTTCCATTGCGAAAACTCAAGCTGGCCCATTTTAAACATGTCTCCGGTAATAAAAACATACACTCCGGCCAGAATAGTCGTTAAACCAAAACGCAGAGCCGCGGTTGACTTAAAATCAAGCTGATTAACAATCTTTTTTCCGTAAACCGTTGAAGAGCCGAAAGCAAAAGCGGCGATTACGGCGAAAAGCGCCGCCTTATGCGCGAGCATCAGTTCTCCGAGGCTGATGATTTTTCCAAACGTAAGAAAATAAGCGGCGACAATCGCCATAACGGCCCAAAAATAAAAACTTTTTTTCAGTTTTTCGCCAAGCGCGATCCGCGCGAGTATCAGGGCGAAAACCGGCTGAAGCTTCTGCAGTATCACGACTGTCGCGAAAGTAACTTCCCCGGAGACAGCCGCGAAAAATGCTTTAGTAATAAAAAGCGTCCCGATCAGTCCGCCGAAAACCGAAACCCAGGCCACGGCTCCCCAATCTTTCAGTTTAAGCGCCCTGATCCGCGCCCAACCAAAAAATATAAAAGGGCTTAACACGATTAGTCCTAAAAAATGTTCAAGAAAAACTACCAATCCGGCTGGCAGGGCGTATAATTTCGGCCGGATAAAAACTCCATCCAGACTCCAAAGAAGGGCCGCAAATATAACAGCCAAAGCGCCAAATAATTTATATCGGTCATCTTTTGTTTCTGACTCCATAACGAATGCAAAAATAAAAAATCAAAAGACAAATTTTTTCTCGTCATCCTGAGCGTAGCGAAGGATCCCGTGAACAGAGCTATTATCACGAGATTCTTCGGCCTTCGGCCTCAGAATGACGAATTAATTTTTGCATTTTAAATTTTTAATTTCTGTTTAGATGTTTTTAATGTTTAAACTATCTTAACAGCTATCCTTCTTTAAAACCTCAGCCATGTCAACGGCTTCCCAGGTAAAGTCTTTGTCATTTCTTCCGAAATGCCCGTAAGCGGCGGTTTTCCGGTAGATCGGCCTTTTTAGGTTTAATTTTTCTATAATCTGCTTAGGCCGGAAATCAAAATGTTTTTTCACGAGTTCTATAATTTTATTTTCCGATATTTTGTTGGTGCCGAAAGTGTTGACGTAAATTCCGACCGGTTCGGCCACGCCGATCGCGTAAGCTACCTGCAACTGGCATTTATCAGCGAGGCCGGCCGCCACGACGTTCTTCGCGACATAGCGCGCCATGTAAGCGCCGCTCCGGTCAACCTTAGTCGCGCATTTTCCGGAAAATGCTCCGCCGCCGTGCGCCCCGACTCCGCCGTAAGTGTCAACGATTATTTTCCGTCCGGTGAGTCCGGCGTCGGCCGGCGGTCCGCCGATTACGAAGCGTCCGGTTGAATTGATGAATACTTTAGTTTTTTCATCCATCAAATCGCCCAAAATCGGGCGGATAACTTTTTCCCTGATATCAGCGCGTAAAGTCGGAGTATCTACCTGTTCACTATGATGGGCGGCAATGACAACGGTCTCCACCCTGGTAGCCTTGCCATCATGGTATTCCACAGTTACCTGGCTTTTTCCGTCCGGCCTTAAGTAAGACAGAATTCCGTTTTTCCTTACCTCGGCCAATTTGGCTGTAAGCTTGTGGGCTAAAATTATCGGCAAAGGCATTAATTCCGGGGTTTCATTGCAGGCAAAGCCGTACATCAACCCCTGGTCGCCGGCGCCCTGCTCTTCATGCTCGCCCGACCCTTCGTCTACCCCTTGGGCGATATCCGGGCTCTGCTCGTGCAAAGTTACAATTACGCCAACGTCATCACAGCAGAATCCAAACTCCTGTTTATCATAACCGATGTCGCGCAAAACGTTCCGGACTACCTGTTCAATGTTCACGTAAGCTTTTGTCCTAGCTTCCCCTCCGACGAGCACCAAACCGGTGGTGCAAAAACACTCAATTCCGGCATGGCTGTCCGGATCCTGTTTTAACATCTCGTCGTAAATGCCGTCCGAAATCTGGTCGCAGACTTTATCCGGATGGCCCTCGGTAACGGACTCGGAAGTAATGAGCCTGATGTTCTCTTCCATACGATTTTTTAGGAAGCCAGGAGATAAGGACAGTAAGTAAATAGCAAAAACTATTAAAACCCACTATCCTCATCCACTAGTCTTCCTTAAATTAAATTTTTAATTTTTAATTTTGTAATTTTTAAGTAACTATGCCTTGATTTTTTTGTTGAAAAATTTGGACTTTAAAAATTCAAAAATTAAAAATTAAAAATTCTATCTACGTTCCTATCTCCCAACTCTTAAGATATTTTTCCTGTTCAGTCGTCAGCTTATCCACGCTAATCCCCATGGACTTCAGCTTAAGATCCGCAATCCAGTCTTCTATTTCAACCGGCACATTATGGACTTTATTTTCCAGTTTTCCCTTATTTTTTATGACATATTCCGAAGCGAGAGCCTGAGTCGCGAAACTCATATCCATTACCGAAGCCGGGTGCCCTTCAGCCGCCGCCAGATTAATTAGCCTCCCCTCGCCAAGCAAATAAATACTTTTAACCTTCCGGCTCTCTGACTTGTTGACTTGTTGACTTGTTGACTTGTTGACTTCTATCACATATTCATCAACAAAATTCCTTACGTTCTTATTTATTTTTTTCGCCATTTTTTTCAGTTCCGGAATATTGATTTCCACGTCAAAATGCCCGGAATTGCAGATCATAGCTCCGTCCTTCATCAGCCTAAAATGCTCGCCCCTTAAAACATTAATGTCGCCGGTTAAGGTGCAGAACAGGTCGCCAATCTTCGCGGCTTCGCGCATGGGCATAACCGAAAAGCCGTCCATAGCCGCTTCTAAAGCTTTAATTTTATCCACCTCGGTAACAACCACTTTGGCGCCCATGCCCCGGGAGCGCGAGGCAAACCCCCGACCGCACCAGCCGTAACCGGCGACGACAACGGTCTTGCCGGCGATAAGGATATCAGCCGCCCGGATAATTCCGTCCAGGGTGGATTGTCCGGTGCCGTAGCGATTATCAAACATGTTCTTAGTTTTTGCGTCGTTCACCGCCATGATCGGAACTAAAAGTTTTTTTTCTTTTTCCAAAGCTTTTAAGCGGATTACTCCGGTCGTAGTTTCTTCCATACTGCCATAAATTTTTCCGGCCAGCTTTTTATAGTCAGTGTGTATAAGGTGCAGTAAATCAGCGCCGTCGTCCATGGTAACATTCGGGGAAAAATCCAGGGCCGCGACCAGATGCGAATAATATGATTTCTTATCCTCCCCGCAAATAGCAAAAACCGGAACGCCATAGTCTTTAACGAGCGAAGCGGCCACGTCATCCTGGGTGGATAACGGGTTGGACGCGCAAAGTAATATTTCCGCTCCTCCCTCCTTTAGGGTCCGTACCAGGTTGGCGGTCTCGGCGGTAACATGGAGGCAGGCTGACATGCGGACGCCTCTAAAAGGTTGCTCCTTGGCCCATCTTTTTTTAATCGCTGCTAAAACCGGCATGTCTTTTTCCGCCCACTCAATCCTCTTCTTCCCGCCAGCGGCCAGTTTTATATCTTTGATGTCGTATTCCATAGTCAATTTAAAATGTAAAAATCAAAAATCAAAATGACAAATTTTTTCTCGTCATCCTGAGCGTAGCGAAGGATCCCGTGAACAGAGCTATTATCACGAGATTCTTCGGCCTTCGGCCTCAGAATGACGAATTAATTTTACATTTTGATTTTTAATTTTTACATTAAACTTTCTTTATAAGTTATCCCATATCTTCCCTCTAAGTCCTTCCAGCTAAAATAGTGCTTCTGCGTCCCGTATTTTTCCACCGCGTATGATGCTACTGTACTGGCGAGCTGAGCGCATTTTTCCAGTTCCCAACCCAAGGCCAAACCCTTGATCAGCCCGGCCCGGTAAGCGTCCCCGGCGCCGGTCGGGTCTTTTAGAACTTTGGCTTTCACCGCCCTTATAATAATTTTACTTTTTCCACCGTATTTGTGTATTTGTGAAATAATTTGTGAATTTGTAATAGGAGTATATAGCTCCGAACCCCGCGCGCCTTTGGTGATAATTAACTTTTTCAGTTTATCAGCTAATTTATCGGTTGTCCACCCGGTCCGCTTTTTCAATAATTCAATTTCGTAATCATTGCCGATGACGATCTCCGCCCCGGCGCTGGCCATTCGCAGGACGTCATCGCTTAAGGCGGTCATGGCCTGGCCGGGATCAAAAATATACTTCACCTTTTTTTTCTGGTAAAGCCGGGCGTATTTTTCCATGTCACGGGTATTGCCCGGCGAAACTATGGCCAAAGAATTTTTTAACAGTTTTTCGTTAAATTTTCCGAGCGGAGCATTCATGGCGCCCATGTTAAAACCGGTGATCTGATTATCATCCTTGTCGGTTATTATGTAGGCCGAAGCCATGAGTTTGTTACTAATTTCCTTAACATGTGAAATGTCCACCCCTTGTTTTTTTAACCATGCCCTATACGGCGCGAAGTCAGCTCCGGCCGTCGCTAAAACCACCGGCTTTTCACCGAGTAAAGCCAGGTTATAAGCGATATTGCCGGCCGTGCCGCCGAAATTTTCCCGCAGTTCGCTGATATTAAATGAGACGTTTAAATTATGGATTTTATCCGGCAGGATATGATCCCGAAAATACCCCGGAAAGTCCATAATCCGATCAATGGCTAGCGAGCCGGAGACGAGTATGTTGAGTTTGTTATTTTTCATTTATTCAGTTTGCCTAAAAATCATTTCGCCGTCAATTATCCGCGTCCGGCTTTATCAGACAGCCTTAAATCCGATTTCCTCTTTTATTTCATTCCCGTCATTCCTTGCCATCAGCCTTAGCGCCGCGAATATTTCTACGATCTTTTTATCATGATTTTTATAGCCGCTTTCCAGTTCGTTAATCTTTTCCGCCAGCGCCTTGTAGTTTAAGGCAAAATCACGCAATTTAATAAATGTCCGGATTATCGCGATATTTATTTCTACGGCTCGCTCGCTTTTTAGAACGCTGGAGAGCATAGCCACACCGTGCTCGGTAAAGGCGTAAGGCAGATATTTAACATTAGAACCTCTTCTGTCTTTCAAGGTCGCATTTTGCGACCTTGAAATTTGCGAATTTTCGCCCACTTTCTCGTTCAAGGTCGCATTTTGCGACTTCAAGTTAACTTCACCTTCGCCAATTTCTAAACTTGAAATGCCAAATTGGAATATCAAGTTTTCATATTCTTTTCTCGAAAGCTGAAACATAAAATCCGAAGGAAATCTTTTAATATTTCTCCTTACTTGTTCATTCAGTCTCTTCGTCTCAACCCCGTAAAGCACAGCCAAATCGCGGTCAATCATAACCTTTTGGCCCCGGATCAGGTAAATTTTAGTTTTAATGTTTTCGTAGGGGATTAGTTCCGACATATTCCAACTGAATTACGAATAACGAATCATTAGTACCAGTTTATGACCCTCTTTCCACGCGTTCAAATCAGTGAATGATTTTATCTTGCCTCCTTGATTCATAATTCATGCTTCATTATTCAGCATTCAGCTTCCCCATCTCCTCCTCAATCGCCCTACGCTCAAGCGACCCGGCCGGGTATTCGGAGGCGAGGATTTTTAGCTGAGTGAGTTCATTTTGAACCCCTTTTGTGCCTCCAACCACATCCTCACCGCCGCTTGCCGTCGGCTTGATCCGCCCCATCATTTCATCAATTATCCTTTGGATAATTTTATCGTTCTTTGTTTCCGGCGGAGTCGGCTCAAAAACTCCCTGCCGGATTGTTCCGTTTACCCCCATCTCATTTACCGGAACATCCATTTCATAGCCCTCAAGAGTCTGTGAAGATAATTTAAGCCGCTCATACAACTCAAAAAGTTTTTGAATTCTCTCCTTTTCTTCTTTGGAAAGATTTTTTATGTTTATACTATTAACTAGATACTGAGTTCTCGCGATTCCACTCATTCCCGAAGTCCCAAGGCTTCGGTTATAATCAAGAATCCAATTGCCGACCGTCGGATCTTTTTCTTCGCTGCTGATTAGGAGTTTCTTATTGGTAATTTTCTCCTGATTCTCCGCCAAGACCTGAGTTAACTGCTTTTTAAAGGCATCCCGATCGTCCAATGACATTATCGCGAGCAAGATGGGTTTTAATTTAACCCAATGGTCATATCCGAAAATAGCAAAACTCTTAACAAAATGATCGCGGAATATCCTTCTCACTTCATTTTTGGTCATAACCGGCAGTCCAATCCAGAGTAATTTAATCGCTAACTCCTTATATTTCCGGTACAGCTCCTGCGATTCAATTTTAAAATTTTTCGCTTTTTCTATACTGTCATTCAATCCCGCGCCAAGATTATAAGCTTCGGTAAAATTATTATCATTAATCAAATCCTCGGCTGTTTTCTGAACTTTCGCGAAGAATTCCTGATCTTTTAATTTTGTTTGTTGCGCCATATTACTTAAAATATTTAACTCTTAGCTCCGGATTCTCGCATTTGTTTTATAGCCTCATCAACTCCTAGCTTTTCTTTACCTTCTCCTACGGAAGTCTTACTGATTATTTCTCCGTATTTAACAAGAGAATCGGCTACATCCTTATAAGAGACTTCTTTCTTCTCATATTCATCCCAATATGTCTCCGTTCCCGCCCCTTTTAATTTATCTACAAATTCAAACAAACGCTTCTTATCTCTGGCTATATTCATAGCCGCATTTTTATTAAATTCATTCCTGAGAACAAGATATCTGTAAGCTCCAGGGTTTTCCAGAAATGTTCTGAAACCGAGATCATTGATTTTAAAATCTCTTCCTGAGCCGTCTTCGGCTTCTATTTCGTCTCCATGGGCTATCCGGTTATAATTCCTAAGATACGTTCTAGCATCAACTTTTCTCGCCTCTCCCCTGATTCTTCCCATATGATTTGCCTGGCTTAATTGTTTCAAACGTCCGTTTTCGGAAGTTATAGTTTCAGCCATATTAAAATGACCAACTGATTTAGCCAACATGCTCGCGTCCGCCTGCACTGCGTAAGCCTGCTGTTCACTCATGCCTAATTCGCTAATAAGCGCTTGGTTAACTAATTCATTCAGTCCCAACCCGCTTTGATGTAATTTTTTACCTTCGCCAATTACTATTCTCTCTTTCTTGTTACCATTTTCATCAATATATTCTTCCTTAACGTCTTTCTTTGAGGTCCAAGAATGGATCATTTCGTTTAGATGCCCAACTCGGGCGGCATGAAGCATAATAGCGGCCGCCGCTTCCCGGTCTTTATTGGCAATTGCGTTCTTAAACAATTCTTTCAATAAATCTTCATTATTAGTATTGCCTAATTTTTGCTGGGTCTGCGAAATTAAAGCGTCCCGATCGCGATCAGCGTAGAAGGTCTGAATCGGCCGGTAATGAGTCATGTCCGTTCTTAGCTGTTCTATTTTATTATTATTTAATGAAACTTTATTATCTTTTTCACTATCAAAATTCGCTTCCATTTCTTTAAGAATTCTATTCTCTTCTTTTGCCGCTTCTACCAGCTTATTTAATTCTTCCGGAGAAGTGGCAGACCGATCAGCATTATCATAGCGCTCCTTGGCATCCATAGCTTTTTCTCTCTGCCCGTCAATTTGCGATTTGGAATATTTTCCGTCTTTCTCCAGAGCCTTTTGTTCCGCAAAAGCTTTATCCAGTTCCTTGGAAATTCCCATTCTCTTTCTATCCGTTCCTCTGGCAACCGCTATCACTCTCTTAAATCCATCCGCCCAAAAAAATCCATGCGCCAGCGCCTCGGTCATATCTCTGGAAACCCCGAGTCCTTTGACTAAACCCAAAACTCCACCACCTTTTAAGGCGTCTGAGGATGCGACGATTCCCCTCATCTTGTCTTTTTCAGTCTTTGAAGCCAACCCCTCCTTAATACCCTTATACATATTCACTGGATTTAATTCCAGTCCATAAGCAAAATTAGCCAGCGCGCCTCCAACTCCCCTGCTCCATTTTTTTCCGACATATTTCGTCTTTTGGCCGATAACATTTCCCGCTTCATCATGAACATCCACTGTTTTCTTTGTTGCCAATAAATCCGAAAATGCCCCCATTTTTATTTTACCAGCCACCCAGCCCGGTGTTCCGAGCGCCAATTTTCCTGGAGTACCCGCCACCGCTTTCGCCCAATTTAAACCTTTCCCGGCGATACTCGCCGCCGCCCCGCCCATCTGCTGGGCGGCCATCATCCCGCCCATTAAAAGGCCGATGGTTATGATAAATTTTTGAAAATTTCCTTCGCAAAAAAATTCGGCCACTCCTGCGCATACGGTCGTTTGATTTACTAACGGAGTGCTTTGCTGGGTAGTTAGAGCCAGCCAAATAAAAAACGCCAGAACCGGTCCGACTATTACCTGCTTAATAAAATCCTGCCAGATCTGGCCGGTATATTTAGCAATAGGCGGAAAAGCAAAGCCTAAAAATACCAAAGGCGAAAAAATCGTATAAATCCAAATCATCACAATTCTTACTGTGAGCACCGCTATCATTACCCCTAATATGATGACCGTGACTATGGAAGCAATAACCGCCAATATTAGTGTGGCTGCTACTTTCCAATTCTCCCATCCGGTGCCTGATAACGCTACTCCTTTATATATGTCAACAATATTGAGCATATTTACAAAAAACCCCGCCCCCTGGGAAAAAGCGTTGACAAAAGTCATCATGACTATCTGGGCTGAATCAGTTATTAAACCGAAAATTGTTTTGGAAAAGTTAATAAGCACCGCCATTATAAGCAGTTTTGGCAAAGTTTTTTTTATATTATAACTTTCAACCCTTAAAATCGTAGCAAAAGCGATTATTAAGAGAATTAATATAAAAAACATGTTGCATATATCCCTAATAATAACCCAGCCAGTTATAACTGCTTGGGCGCCCGTAAAACTGCTATAGCTGGCTATGTTGATCAAAACTTGGATTAGCAGGGTTGATAAAAGCCCGAGCGCGGAAGAAACCAGCAACGCGATTATGGCGATGAGCGTCGCCACGACTCCGCCTACCGCATTGGAAACCGTTCCAAGCACACCAGAAGAATTATCAACGGCATACGCCGTATTATTCGCGACAAATAATAATAAAATACTCCCTGCGAACGAAAAAATAATCCGCCTGTTTTGATGGATAAAACTATAAAATTTATTTTTCTTTTCAGTAATATTAAACATTTAAGATTAGCTGTTACTTACTTTTCTTTAGACGCGCCTGATTTTAAAATAAGTCGGCTATAGCCTTGAACGCGCTCCAGTCTAATCCACTCCAAAGCGCGCTTACCAAAGTTTTCGTCGCCTCCCAGGGATGGAACATAAAGGTGGTAATCATTACTATAAAGCCGGTTGTAGCTAATACCACAAACAACGCGGTCAGACTTGAAAACGACATCAAAAAAATATCGCCAATATCCAGTTTCAATTTCTTTCCGCTTAAAAACCTCCATAACGCCCAGACTAGGTTAAACCCCGGAATGGAGCTGTATATTTTATTCTTTATTTTTTTCGCGAAAAATCCTTGCACTAAACCTTCTTCGCCAGACTCATCTTTCTTTTTATCTCCCTTTTCTTTAGCTTCTTTTTCTCCTTTCGCTAAATCCCCGGCCGCTTTTGCCTGCTCAACCGGATCATTAAGTCTTTCCGGCTCGTTGTTTTTATCGCCATCCTGTTCGTCCCGCATACTATCCATATTACCATTATTCCCGCTTCCTGTCTCCGGCATCCTGAGCCCTCTCCGGTTTCCGGCGGTCTGATTTTCAGTTCTTTTTTTACTCGCGCTCTCCGCCTTATCCTGCCTTAACCTGTCCCCGGCCGCCCGCGCCTGACTTTCGCCGCTAAGCTCTTTCCCCAAAACTTTTTCCCGGAATATGTTTTCATTTATATCAGACATGTCTAAATTTTCAATTTCTAATTTTCAATTTTTAAACAATTTCTAATTCTTTAATTCTAAAATTTTTCTACCGGCAGAATCCCTTTTCAGGAGATTCTGCCGTGACATAACATAAATCAAAGACATCAGCGTTCTCGGCGAAATCAGCGGTTCAGACAATTCACCTCTCCTTTACAACAATCCAATGCGAAAATTCAATATAGCCGTTGCTAGGACAATTGTCGCCGGTAGTTCCGCTCGTGCACCAACCCCAGTTATCCATGATTTTTATTCTCGGCCTTACGAGACAAAAATTTCCTCCCGCCGGGCAGTCAATATCCGAAACGTCTAGACCCCTCGGGCTCGTATCCGCCGCCTTTCTTTTTAAATCCCAATAATCATACAGGTGATAGAGCGAATGCGGATTAACCGGATCCTGGCGGTCGCGCATTTCCACCCCGGTTATTATGGTGTTTTCTAAATCTCCCCAGTCAACCGAAATCATAGTGAGGGGCAGCTGCTGCGAGTCAATATGGCTGTTAAAAGTGAAGTTGACGTAGCCGTTCTTTATGATTTCTACGTCAACCGTTGAAGTAGCGTTGACTTTTATGTTATAGATCAGGGGAGGGACAGCGCAAAGGTCGGCGCTTGGGGCGGCTGAATTAAATTCCGGTCTTAATATCTCTCCGCTAACAGTCGGACAAACTATTCCCGGCGAAGTCCAATTATTGCCGGTGCAAGCGCCTCCCGGACAATCCGCGTCAATTATACAGACTTTCTTGTCATTACTTCCGCCGACACAGCTGGAATTGTATGGAACATAATTACTCCCGTCCCATTGCCAGTTGCCGTAGCTTTGGGCAAAAAGGTTTTTGATATTGTCTTCCGTACTTAGCTGTCCGGTTCTCGGCTGATAAGGCGCGGAGTAATTTTCCGTATCCGGAAGTTCATAATATAATGGCTGGATACCTAAATCGCCTTTGCCGTCCCATTCATAAGGATTAGCCGAAGGGTAAGGATAAACAAGAGAGCCGAAAGGAGGATAGTCATATCCATATTCGCAATTCCTATAGTTAGGATCCGGCAATAAACCGTCAGGCAAGCCTGCGTTGCAACTATAGTTAAAAGTGCTTCCATTATAAACTCTACCACTCCAATATTTATTCTGTCCTGACGGAGTAACAACCTGAATAATCTTAGTAGCAATAAACTTATACCATGGTTTGCGCGGACCTGGATCAAAGATTGCCTCAGCTCCGCAAGGCGCGTTTATTTCAATCAGTTCGGGAACAAAAGAATCAGAAGTACAAAACCAATCATATGTTGAATCTGAATATACGGGATTAAGTCCGGCTCCAGTATATTGCATATTAACCCCATCCTCGGAACAACTGAATGTAAACCCTGGAAATGGCCCGGGATTTAGTCTCTTTTCCATTCTTACTGCGTCAAAAATTACTTCTACGCGATCGTCATCGCACTCATCGCCGAAGCTATCACAGTGCATGGCTGGAGTCGTAAAAACTTGATTTTTTTTCACTCCGACTAATTCATAACTTGAGCAATGGCTTATATCCTCTATGTCAGTCGTATAATACAACGGATATCTGCCTTGATACCCGGCGCCTTCTTCTATACCGTCGCCTTTTACCTTATCAACCGGCCACCACTGAAGGCAATTTTCCGGCGAGCCCGGAGACCGGTCGTACTGGAGGCAGTAGCCGTAAAGGCCTTTTTCCCGGAGGCCTGAATCGTTAAAGTAATCGCAGGAAAGGGAATCGGACTGCGGATAGAGCCGACAGGACTGGGTTATGTTCCATTCCGGGCGAGCGGCAAGCGCCGGTTTTATTTTTATGTCGTCTATGTAAATATTTCCCGAGCACTTTGAGTTGGAAATATTATATGCCGGGGCCAGGCTGATAAAATGCCAATCGCTAATATCCGGGCAGGACACGCATTCATCCGATCCGGTACCGGTACAGGTCGCCCGGACATTTTTTATGGACGAAAGCCCGAAATCTTCCATGTTTATTAAAAAATTACTGCCGTTTTCTAAATTGCAGGAATCACCCGAATAAACTTCATGCCAGCCGCCGCTGGCGTCCTGTATTTCAGCCTTCCATTTTTCAGTGGCGCAATCGGACGGAGTCTGATTATCGCTTCTTATCTTTATTTCCGGGCCCGATGAATCGCTCTGAATTTCGCCGTTGTCTTCGGGCCCGACAGTCATCCAGGCGCCTTCGTTACAGTCAATATTGGAAACGCCGTCTGATAATCTCAAGACCGGATCGACGGCGGACTGGCAATAATCATTCCCGATTTTACTGGTAAGGTTAAGTTTTATTCTTTTGGCTGATCCGCTCACTTTAAATTTTGCCACATTCAGCTTCCAGTCTCCGGCCATGTCCATGTTAATAGGCTCTAAGGAGGAGGCCAGACTGTTTCCCTGAGAGTTAAAAAATTCCAGCCCGACAACCGCTCTGACTGTCGCGGAATCAACGGATTTTAAACCAAGAGTATTAATCCTGGCGCTAAGAACATATTCCCCTCTTTCAACATCTATATATTCCGAAGTCGGCCCGACTTTGGGATGGATGGCGGCCGAATATTTAAGTAAGCTTACGCCTTCAACCGGATAACCGATTCCGCCCCGGCCGGAAATTCCTCCTTCAGCCTGAGCCGCGTAAGGATTGTTAATTGCCGAGAAAAGGTTCATGTTCCAACTTCCTTTCTGTGGAGACCAGCCGATCGGATATTTATTACTGCCATAAATTTCAAAATTTCCGTTAGGAACAGTGGACACTTCGCCGATCTGATTCATATCGCCAAAAGCAAAGTAGCCTTTCATCCCCGGGTCGTCAACCGTTTTTATTCCGACTTTTGAATAACCAGAACGGTTCGCGAATTCCGAAACATTGCTTAGCGCGCCTTTGATTCCTTTCGCCTCCATTGCGCTTTCATCATCCGAAATGGAAAAACTGACGCATTTGCCGCTGTCGTCCATCTGGTTGCAGGTGCCAATATTAAAGCAAGCCTGCTCTTCGGAATTGCTCGCATTTTTTATTCCGAGGCCGACGGCTGATCGGCAGGCCAGCCATTCATTGCAGACCCGGTCGGGAGCGACCTTAATTAAAACGTTGGCATTTACCGGCGAATCGGTTTTCGGCGCTTCTCCGTCTTTTGAGGAATCGGCGTTTAAGGTGAGTCCTGCCCAGCCGGCTCCGGCGTAAGTCCTTTCATTGAACAAAACGCACCCGTTGTCAAAGTTTACCAGCCCGTTGCAGGAAGTTTTATCAATATTCCTTTTAAGCTGGTAGCTAATCGCCGCTTCCTTAATTTCCAGCGTAGAATTGTCCGCCTTGCCCTTTACCGAAAGAGTCCCGTTGGTTATATCATTACCCGACACGTAAAAGCGTTTGCTTTTCCGTATATTACCGGACAAATCAAGAGATATTGAATTTTCCCCGTCTTTGAAATAATTAGCTCCTCCGCTACCGGCCCCTTCAATCAATTCATGAATATCTTTTGCCGCTGCCGCTTTTTCCTTTAAGCTTACGTTTCCGCCGGCAAGATTTTCGCCCGATATAATATACAGAGCGCTCGGAGACAATTGCAGTTCTTGCGAACAATCTTCCTCCCTCGCGTCGCAATTCCAGCCGTCCGGTCCGTTCGCGTTGTCCACGTTCTGGGAAAAATCACTATTAAAAACAACGTTAGTTAAAAACCGGCTCACCGGATCAATATATTCCGAACAACCTGCTTCAGAAGCCGGGCAGGCTCCGGCCCATTTAATAGTTTTAATTATTTCATCTGTATTGCCGTCTCTGTCGATGTCATTAACGTCTTTAATCTCTTCTTCGTCCGGCTGTTCTATTGGCGCTCCGGGATAACCTATGGTTTTAGGAGCTTTTTTGGCATCAGTCTGGCAACCGTAATTGTTAGCGTCCAGAATACAGGTATAGCGGCACTCTCCTTCAAGGCAGGTTCTAAAAGCTCCGCAAACTTCGTCAGAATCGCATTTTATTCCGGTGCGTCCGCAACCGCCGGTGTCAACGCAGATCTGATTCTCCGAAGCCTTGACCGAATTGCCTTCGGCGTTAATTTCCGCGTCAATTTTTCCGTTAACCGACGATCCGACACCGCTTCCGTCGTCGCATCTCTTTACCTGTTTTTTCCACCAGCCCGCGCCCAATCCCAAAGCCTGCCGGTATTCGCAGACCTGGTCGCCCGGATCCTTAAAATAATTTTTATCGCTCTCCGTCGCGATCCATTCTTCGCAGCCTTCTTCGGACGATGAGCAAAGAATCTTCGGATACGCGTCCGGGTCATTCTTTAAAAATTCATTCTGATAAACCGAATCGCCTGAATAACTATAGGGTTTGCCGAGCCGCTCGCAGCCTTTATCCGCCGCGTTGCAGGTTTTTTTCTTATCATAAACCGCGTAGATAAAATTATCGGCCGGCACGCTTATTTCCCCGTCTTCATAGCTCATTGCTTCCGGATTGGTTGAATTATGGGTATCAACCATTAATTCGCACCCGACGGCCGAATCCTGGCAAAGCGCGGAAAAACTTTTCAGGTAGTAATCAATCTTTTCCCGATCCTTATATTGGTCGCAGTTTAACATTTCCTGGGGGAAGCAGGCCCTCACAGTTCCGTCACTATCCGGAAGTGCTGTTTTACATCCGGCGCTTCCGCTCGCATAGGCCTTTTGCCCCTCAGGATCATCAATCTTGTTATCACATTCTAAGGGCGTATTCCAGGAATTTTTAATAAGATAGTAGCGGTCAATGGTCTGCGTGAGTTTAATATTATCAATATAATATCCCTGATTAGCTTTAATTACTAAAATTTCCTTGTCGGTTTCGGCATGATCAAGCTTTTTCAAATTAAATTTATATAAAAGCTAGTCTCCGTCTCCGGCCAAGCCGGCTTTAGTTTCCTCGTCAATTTCAAAGTAAGACTTATCAGTTCCGTCTGAAAAATAGATGCCATTGTCAACAATCCACTGCCCGCCGGATCCTCCTTTTAATTTTTTGGCGGTAAAAGTTAAGATGTAGGAACTCTCATCATCATCCGCGAGCAAAGTTCCGACCGGTTTCACAAGTTCAACTTCGGTCCCGCTCACGGTAGCTTTGAGCGAATGTTCGCCGACAAAAACCGCTTCGCCGGAAATCTCTAGCGTCCCTTTGTTCGCGGTCCAATCACCGGTTCCGTCTTCAAAATTATCGGAAAATATGGTTCGGACATTCGCGCCGTTATTGCCGTTATATTCGCGGCAACCGGCCTGGCTGGCCGAGCAGGCTCTTCCTTCTCCCGGAATAGCCGAATAAACGCAGGCATTATGGTCATTTCGCCAGGTTCCGCCGTTTTTACAATAAATATACTCGGTATTAGATTTTTTACAGCTTAACTTACCCGTGGCCGCTCCGCAGTCTGTTGAACAGGCGCAGGCCTGGTTTGAGTCAGGACATTCTTCTTTGCACCTGGCCTCGGAATCTAAAGTATTATTTTCCGTCCGCCGGTATGGATGGCAATCGTCCGAGCAAGATATAGTTTTTAAATACAGGTGGTAAGAAATTCCGCCCTGGCGGTTATAGAACTGGCGGCAGTCGGATCCTCCTGTTCCGTCGGCGTAACTGGTTTCACCGCAATTATCCGAATCATCTCCGGTAATTGCCGGATCTCCGCTATATAGATCTCCTGCCTCGCCGTCGTCATCCTGCTTCAGCCGAAAAACTTTAAGCTGGAACCCGGTTTCGCTTGAGCCTTCCCAGGTGTAAAAATCATTACAGCCGGGACTGCCCGCCTCGGCGGGCTTTATGCACTGCCTTAACTCCGAATAATACTCCTTTTTTTCCGCTCCTTTTTCCAGTTCATCAAGATTGGTAAATTCATCGCATCCGGCTGAAACATAACCGCAGGTTCTCGCGGTTTTCGGTATAAAGTATTCGGGCCGCGCGGAATCAAAACCGGTTTCTTTTTGGATGAACATATCATACCCAACGCAGGTTGACGGGCATAAATCATTAGCTGAAATCTTCGCCGGTATGGCTTCTTTAGTCCGAATCGATGTGTATAATTCGCAATTCGCTTCGTCCGGATTGCACTTTCTCGCAAAATTGGAACATTCCGGCAAAGCGTCTTTACTGAACGTATAATCCAGACCGTCTCCGTCGTCCGGATTAACATCTTCATAGCAATGGCTCCTGTTTTCATTTTCCGCGCTGTTTTCAAAATAAGCCGGTATCAGTTTTTCGTAAATTTTTCCCGGCCCCCCATATTCGTTCCAGTCGCTCGCGCTGTCATTTCTTTCCAGTTTTATGTCGTCTATAACGCATCCGGCGGCGTATTCTTTTAACCCGATTGCTATTTCAATTCCCGTACCATCCATTTTCGCGCTGAGTATTAACCTCTGCCAGTCTGAAGAACCGCTTAGTCCGGTCTCACTCTCCGCGTCTCCCAGTTTAGCTTTAAGACCCGCGCAATTCTTCGCGTATAAAGAAAGCGTAAAATATTCGCCGACTTCCCACGGACCCGGGGAAACATCGTCCTTGCTGACGCCGCCGTCTTTTAATGCCAAAGCGCTACTCCCGCTTCTCCGATCAGAATCGGCTTTTCCCCATTTATCCCATCCGCCGATATCAAGATAATCCTCAAACCCGGAATTGATAAGGAGGTTCGCCCCGATTCCGGCTTTGGTTCTTATGAATTCATGGCAACCCTCGTTTCCGGAATCGCATTTTTCCGCGTCCTTGTCAAAATAAATTTTATCTTTAGCTCCTTCGCATTGCCATTCTCCGCTTAAAGTGTCCGGGCTGGACTTAATTCTAAACGGCAAATTACTTCCGCCCAAAACCACTTTAAACCCTTGGCTCGCGTCCAGCATTCCTCCTTCATAAGCAAAAACCAATTCGCTTATTCCGGCTGTAAGCGTCGGAGCGATCTCAACTTCCCAGTTCCCGGACGGCATCTCAATCATGCCGCCGTCGGTATTTTTTTTAGTCCATCCTTCCTCCCAGTTGTCTCCTTGTTTTATTTCATTTCCTATTCCGCTATTATTAGCGTCTCCAGCGTCATCCCTTACCGCGACTTTGTTACCGGCCGTAATTTTACTAAACGCGAGCGCCGCTTCCCCGCCGTCGCAATTTACCTCGTCAGATCTGTCGTCTTCATGGGTCTTACAATACTCGACAAAATCAAAACAGTTAGCTGAAGGGTCGGCCGTCTGCCAATTTTCTCCGTTACCGCAGGCTCCTGGATTGGCGGAATCAACACACCAGTCATTTTCACTCTGAGAGTCATAAGGATCTTCCGGATGTTTTATATAAGCCTGACACTTTACCAGTTGCGGTTTGTCATGGAGCCAGCCGATGCTGGATATTCCGGTAACCGTATTATAGTGAATGAAAAATTCGCTCCGGTCAGCTTTTACAATCCATTGGTTATCCATTAGCGAATGGGCGTCCCGGTAACCATAAAATTCCGCGGCGGTCTGATTATTCTGGAAAGTCGCCGGGAGTTCCCATTTCCTGGTTCTAATCTTTCCTCCTCCGGCGTCATAATCCTGCTCAATTACAAAAGACGTATTTTTTACGCCGGGAACATAATTTTCGGTCTTACAATAACCAAGACAGCCGACGTTATCGGCCGTACAGCCGTTATAGTCCAGGGTATTTTCAAGGTAAGAAGCCGTATTGCCGGAACGCGAGCGAAAAATTTCGCAGGTATTATATTTCGGATCGCAGGATCGGTTATTAAAATTCCAGGTTCTCCGCTCTTCGGAGCAATAGCCGTAAACCTGGCAGGAACCGTCAAAATTCTCTTTAACGCAGGACTGCTCGTCAGCGCAATAATCGCCATTCCTTGAAATATTAGTCTTGCTGGAATCGCCATCGCCGGTAATTGATTTTGAAATTATTTCCGGACCGTAACCGAGCTTTTTGCAATAATTTAAAGGCGCCTTTAAGACCCAATTCGGATCAACGAGTCCCCGACACCAAGGCTCTTCGTAGCCTTCAACGTTGTCATCAGCCTCAAAACATTCCGCCATCTCCTTTAAAGTGATATTCTTGCCTTGGTCGTTCCCGCCCTGAGGATTATCCATTTTTATATACTGGGCGCCAATTTCCCAGCCGACCGGAATAATCCGGTATTTTCTTAAAATGACGAGGCTACGGTAAGGATAATCTCCGTTTTCAAACTTCGGCTCAAGGCTTTTTCCGGCGATGAACCCGAAAACTCCGTTTTTATTAAGATAACCCTGATCCATGGCCGCCTTGACCGTCAGCCGGTTGGCGACGGCCTGCCGAAATTTTTCCGTTATCACACAATCGGTCGGCCCGGGCTTAGACGGATCCGGACAGGATGTTAAATCAACTAAAATGTCATAATCGCCGCGCGTGCCGAACTGCGGTTCTATTAATTTTCTAAATCTTTCTTTAGCGGCTTCAATATCATCATTTAAGGCTTCAATTTCCGGATTACTCAAATCAACAGTGGAAGGCACTTCGGATACGAGCCCCGACATCAGCCATTGCTCAAACAGTTTTCCGATTAACGTGCTGATAAAAATATCAATCGCATCCGCCGCCATAGAACCGGTGAATATTTTTTCCGGCGCGTCCGAATCGTCAATCGGCTTGTCAAAGGCTTTCATCGTCGCCCTGGAAGGACTCTTTATAAATCCCGATATCTTTTCCGTTATGGGCTTAAAATCGTTTGTCAGCCGCTGGTAAGTCGCATTCTCCTTCGCTTTTTGGGCGTAATCAACGCTTCCGGCCTGCATGGTTAAGGCGATTCCCATATCACTCTCCCAGGGATTAAACATATTCTGGAAATCATTTAAAAAAGTCGGGCTGGAAAGTTTGGATTCCCAATTCTCGGTTAGCTGGGAAAAAGTGCATCTCGGCCTCTCATACATCTGCCGCCGGAGGCCGAGGGCGATCATAATTTTTACGTTTATATTCGGATCGCAAATGCTGAAATTCTGCCACCAGCCAGTCGCGCTGCCGATATTCGTTACCATTTTATCTAAAAACATGCCGGCCGCCCCGTCCGCCGCCATTATCAGGTAGTCTTTCCAGCTATCGGTATAAAACATCGGAGTCTGCCCTTTATCGCCGGTCGCGAGATACACGGCGCTGTTGTAAGCTAACTCATTCAAAAAAAACCGCAGACCCGATTTAAAGGCCAGCGCGGAAGCGTTAAAGAGCATATCTCTCCAATTTTCCCTCGCTCTATCCATCAGCCAGCCGGTAGCAGTCTCTAAATAATTTTTATCTACCCCCGCCGTTACGCCAGGATCTTTAACCGTGATTCCCATTCCGGCGGCAATTCCCCCCAATTCCGAGGTAGCTCCCTCGAGACCTATACTCTGCGCTTTTGCTTCAGGGGAAAAAAATGGGAAAATAAAAACAGACGCCGATACTGAAAAGCAAAAACAAATCATTACCAAAAGTGATATAACCTTATTGTTTTTTTCTTTTTTTCCAACCATATTAATTCATGCCGCTCGCGCTCCGCTGAAATGTTTTATAAAACCAACTTTTTCAAAAAATATATTTTACTGGCCCTGGCTCATCACCTCGCCAAAACTCTTCATCAGCTGCTCATCGCTGATTCCGGCTAAGGCCTGCTCATTCATTCCATGTTCAATCAGCAATTGTCTTAAAGTCTTGGCGTCTATCTCACCGGTTGCCGATTCCTGCGCCGACCCGCCCGTTTGGCTGGAACCAGTCTGACTACCATCGCTAGCCGCTGACGGATTTTGCATCAGGCCCGGATCCGTGGCACCATACTGTTTCAGCATTTCACTAAGCGCTTCATTGCTCTGGTTGGTAGCACCGTTATTCACTTCGGCTCCGGCTTCGGAATTTATCAGCGGGGATTGATAGCATTCTTTCCCTTCCGGGCAATTTGGGTCTTTATTGGCGTCAATTTCTTTTTTATCGCTTAAGCCGTCCGAATCCGAATCTTCAAGGTACGCCGAAGTCCTGTAAACATAATTTTCATCGTAATCGCTTAAGCCGTCTTTATCAGTATCTTTTTTCTTTTGCGCTTCCTGGACAGCCGGACAGTCGGGTCCGGAGCAGGCGCTTCCTTCCGCGGTATTAGAAGTATCCGGCCCTTTATAGACAAAAGGGTCGCTAAGGCCTTTTTTAAACTGGATAGTCCACATCACCATAATGAACAACGCAAAAAACGCCAAAGCCGCCACAGCAATCTTTTGGCTTTTTCTTAAACCCGGCGACTGGTTCCTCTGCTCTCCGGCTCCGCCGACATTTCTATTTTCCAAGTCATCAAGCATGGGGAAAATAGCTTTAATTTATTTTAAAAATTTTGTTATTGCTGTTGCAACCAGGCAGTTATCCGTTGCGGATATTATACCATATATTTATTCAGCTCGCCAAGTAATTTTATCCAGTCGTCAACCGAAAGACCTTCGGCCCGGATTTTCGGATTGAGGCCGATGGCCGCGAGCGCCTTTTCCGCTTCCTCGTTACTGATTTTCAGTCCGCCCGCCAGGTTGTTTTTTAGCATCCTCCGCTTTGAGCTAAAACCAAACTTCACTAACCTAAAAAATTTCTTCTCTCCGTCATTCTGACCCCGCATTTCGCGGGGGAAGAATCTCGCATCAGGAGCGCCGTTCACGAGATCCTTCGCTCCGCTCAGGATGACGTTTAAGAAATCACTTTGAACTTTTAACTGTATCACCGCGCTATCCACCTTCGGACTGGGCCAAAAATTACCATTGGAAACTTTCCGGATAATTTTCGGCTCAGCGTAAAATTGGACCGAAACCGCCAAAACGCTCATCCTGGGCGGTTTGGCGACAATCCTTTCCGCCACCTCTTTCTGTAAAAGCAATGTCATTGACTCCGGCTTAACTTCCATCTCACTTAAAAACTTACGCAAAAATATGGAAGTAATATTATATGGCAAATTAGCCACTATTTTATAGCCCTTTGTCATCCTGAGTTCCGCCCCACATTTTATGGGGCGGGACGAAGGATCTATAATAGATTCTTCGGTCGCAAGCTCCCTCAGAATGACAGAATGTTTAATTTTCAGTATGTCCTCGTTTATTACTTCCACGTTCCTGATTCCATGCGCGTCCAACCCATCATTTAAAGCCTGCGCCAGCTTATCGTCCAGTTCTACGGCAATAACCCTTTTCACGGCTTTAGCAAGCTTAGCCGTTAAAAATCCAAGTCCCGGCCCGACTTCAAGCACAATGTCATTTTTATCCAAATCCGCCGCCTGTACAATTTTTGTGTACACGCTTTCATTGATTAAAAAATTCTGCCCTTTGGAGCGGGAAGGCGTAATTTTATATATTTCACACAGCTTCTTTGCTTGTCTCAGTAAATCCATTTGTTTTTCAATCATTAATCCGCAAACGCCTGACACAAATTAACGCATCGCATCCGGATACGGTTCAAGACAAAAATTCTCACGGCGCTAATCGCACTTATCCCTGGTTGATGACGCCATCCAGCCGTAAATCAAATCATCGTTTAAATCCTGATCTTTATAAGGTTTAATATAATCCTTAAAACTGACCGAATAACCAACATGGCAATTCTCGGTTTCAATCTCGCAACAACCAGTCTGAAGGCAAACGGAAGGCGTTGACGTGCTGTATTCGCAGCATCCTTGCGTGTAATGGTAACAATTTCCGGCATTACTGTCCCAATCCCATTGACCGAGGCAGGTTGAAGTCGCGCAACCGGAAATAGAAGGACAGTGGGAAATTCCTTCTCCCTGCATCCACTCAACGTAATGGTCTTCTTCGCTATTAAAGCCGTCAGCGATTCCGAACGACGCCAAATGATCGGCGGTAGCGATGGAGGCGGTAATTTCCGCGTTAAAAGGGTTGGGGGCGCCGGAATCCATAATGTCCCGGCTGCTTTCAGGGGAATAGATGGAGAGAAGGTTGTTCCCTCCAGTAATAAGCGAATAGCCAAAATCCCCGACCGAATCAACGACATAAAAATTTCCTGACTTATTAAGCATGTCAACCGGATAAGTCCATTCCATTTTTTCTCCTCCCCTTCTTCCAAAAATAAAATAGCTTTTACCCAAAGCCAAACTTTTGGTAAAATATGAGTTGCAACCGTCGGAAATATCAATCTTAACTATCCGCCCGTTAAAAGAATCAAGGACATAAAGCATGTCGCCTATCGCATATACCCGGTTCGGCTCCCAGTTAAATCCTTCGCCTCCTATACTTACCCAGTCGTTGCCTCTCCTGAATATAACCCTTTTATTCCCCGTGTCGGCGATATACGCGCTGTTTCCGATAAAAATATCCCGGGGATTATTAAGGTTTAACGATCCGGTACTGTAAACCTGCCAGTAATTTTCCGCCTCAGCTTTACGGTTAGCCGCGATTTTCGCCGACCAGTCTTTGCCGTTATTCGCTTTTAAATCAATTAAGTAATCGCCGAGATCAGCGGGAAAAAACACATTTTTAGCAAGCCTTATAATCCTGTTATTACCGGTATCGGCGATGTAAATATAGCCGCCGGATAACGCCACCCCCGAAGGATTATTAAAAGACAAAGCCTTTGGATCATTATTCGCCGCCTGAAGATATTCTTTTAGCGCGTTAAACCTTTTAACCGCTAACTTATTCTTCCGGTCCGGCAAAAACTGCCGCCAGCCTCCTCCGTCAATTTTAGTTTTAAAAATATTTCCTCCCAAATCAAGGCTATCAGCTTTAGATTTATCCGCGATTGAAAGCGCGCCGGTATTCGCCGCGGCCAGGAACCTGTCCCCGTCATAAGCTCTTACTATGTATTCATAATCGCCGATCATATTTTTATCGTCAATTATCAGCTCATAAGAAGTGTCCTTCTCAACAATGGGAACGGGCGGAACGGAAAGTCCGCTCTTTTTAAACTCCAGCTTATAATTAAGATTCTTAAAACTCCCCTGATATCTGTCCCAATAGAACGTTATGGTTTCGCCTAATCCAAAAACTGACCCACTTTTTGGGTATAGCAGCCTGAAAGCCTGTTCTTTCTTATTTATCGCGAAAAGCGATAATTCATTACCGGTATGAGCCAATATCTCATCTCCGTATAAAGCCTCGACTTTAAAAATATAATTTCCCCTAAATTTGAGCTCAACATTCGCAATCGTTTCGGCGGTCTTTATTTCAGCGTTTTCCTTGCCATTGTTGTAAACCAGCCGGTAAGCGTCCGCTCCGGGGAATGAATTCCAGGAAATCTTAACCCGATCCCCGGCATAATACACGCTCCCGTCTTCGGGATTGACAATATTAAAGCCGGTAAGAGCCGTTTCGTCATGTTCGTTTAAAGAACTAGTAATATAAATCATAGAGTCCAAATCAACCGCTATATCTTCAGGGATCCAGCCCCAGCTCGCGTCGCCAAGGATTGTCGCGTTTTTTTCATCGGTTCTTATTATCCTCCGCTCGTCTTTATCAGAAAGATAAATATATCCGCCCTGTCCGGCGATTGAATTTATATTTTCATAATAATCCGCGCCCCAGTCCCCCGCCGATAATTCTTTCCAGCTCGCGCCTTCGCTTCCCTCTTTTCTTCCGGCAAAATTAGTGACGACTATTTTTCCCCGCTTAACTTTGGAAACTTCCGTTCCCTTGCCCAAATCCAAACTGCCGCTCGTTTTATTGAATACCAGCCCCCGCCGAAAAACCGCCGTTTTGCCTAAAAACACATAAAGTCTTTCTCTAATGAATCTGATAAATCCGCCAGCCGCGCTCCGAATACTGGTATTCGTATTTAAACAATAAGTCGTATCTCCGGTTGAACCGATGTTCCCCTTGATTTCAAAATCTCCGTCATCATGATAAATATAGTAAAACGGACGGTCAATGTAAGCCGCGCCTTTGATTTTTCCGCACTGGTATTCGGGATTGCCGGATTTTGAATCGCAGTAGCAGGGAAAATCTTTGTCGCCACAATTTCGCGTGTTTTTTATCGTGAGATTATTTTTAGGACAGCCGGGCTCTTCCCATTCATATAAAGCGTAGCTCTTATAAACCGCGTCGCCTCGGTTTTGGAGAAAGAGGGGCGCCCGGCAATTTCCAACCGGCAAAATATAATCTAAAAATTTATCCAAAATGTTGTCTGAGTCTGTTTCGTAGCATTCAAAAAAATCAGCCGACACCGGCCGCAACGGTAAAAAAAACAGGAAAAACAAAAGACCCAAAAATATTTTTACTGAAAACATTCCGTTTGTAGATTTTAATTTCATGTGTTTTTTTCCCGGTTTCCGCGGTATAAATTTGAATTTGTCATTAACTATTGTTCTAGGCAGTCCAGTAATCCATTATCACAATACATAAAAATCTGCTTGTTTTCACCCGAACCTTTATAGGCGGCAGTTGTCGTATTGCCGATTACCGGCGACCAGCCAAGCTTCTTACTCCGCCAGCTTATACCGTTATTGATTCTCATGTCTTTTACTTCCAATCCGGTTTCTACTCTCATGCCGAACCAATCAATTCGCGCCAGTTTTATGTTTCTTGAGAAAAAATCCATAACATCTTCGCCAAGAGTTATTCTCTCGCCTTTGGAAAGATTCCAGCCGATGATATTCGGCCCGTACTCAAAAATCGCCGTATTGCCCTGCAGATAAATATTGCCGCTAAAAAGTACCCCCCGGGCGTTATCCAGAAGCGCTATTTGTCCCGTATCCTCGTTCTCCCGTCCCGATTTATACCAATGCCGGCCGAAATTATCATAGCCGTCAATGTATGTCCTTATGCCATTGACTTTAAGGTCTCCGGCCATCTCAAAAGAACCCGCCTGGCCGTAATTGAAATTTTTCCGGCAAGCGTCATACTCGTTTTTAAACGCCTCTTTGCATTTTTCCAGCGTTAAGTCTTTGCAGTCAACTTTTAGATTCAGGCAGTCAGCGTCGCGCCCGAAAAATTTAAAAAGCGCTTTTGAATCCCTGCCTTTGCCGTCAGTATCAAGACCGCAGGTCCCTTCAGAGCAATCCAGGTAATCATAAATTACTTCAGTATCATTAAAATCCGGCGATCCTTTGCTGTCCGCGGCCCGGCCGGCCAGAAATGAAAAATAAAAATACGCTCCAGTGAATAACAACGCCGCAGAAAGCAGGAAAATCGCCGAAAAATAATTTTTTAATTTTCTTATTTTCATGAATAAATTATCTAATAATCATTTTTTCTCCGCTTTTCGCGCAGACGTTCCCGAGTCCTCTGCATTTATAAACCGGCAAACATGCTCCCTCTTCGTCGCAGTTATATTCGGCGCTGTATCCCGCGCACTCGCATCCCGCGCACTCGCAAACGCATTTGCCTTCGTTATCGCATCTGCAGGAACAATTTTTTACTTCTCCGGAGCAGGAGCAGGAAATGTTCCCGCAGTCGCAATATTTCAGCCGTTCGCCCCTGAAACTTATTTTATCGGCTTTGAAAAAATCGCCAACGCTTAAAAAGCCTGTCTCAGCTCCGGTCGGCACTACGCTCACCACTGATTGATTTGAATCGCGCAGAGATAAAACATTCCCCGTGGCAACATAAAAACTTAACTCTTCCCCGCTCGCGTCTTGTTTCCCGTTTATGGAAACTTTATTTTTTCCGCTAAAAGCTATACTGTTATTTCCCTTAGCCGGCATTATGAAACTCCCATCAGTAAACACGTTTCTCCCGAACAAAACTTTATTCTCCTTATTGGAAAATCCGATCGCGTTATTTATTCCTTCATATAATCCGCTCATGATCCAATGGAGGCCGGCGGAGTCAGCGCCATAATTGAAAATATTGGCGCCGTGGATGATTAAATTACCAGCCAGCCGGAATGTTCCCGGCCAGCCGAAAATGAACCGGTTAAGATGGCACATTCTTTTTTCCTCTTCGCTTCCGGTATCGCATTTAGCGTCGCGGCCGTAATATTCATAAAGCAGTTTGGCCTCATCTCTGTCGTTTTCGTTTATCCGGCTCCTGTCAAAAGATCCGATATTGGTGTAAAAATAATTTTTCGCGTCCACGCAGTAATTAAGCGCTTTGGCCGCCGCTTCTGCTGATTCATCTTTCAGCGCGAAAAAAATAATACCAGCCATAAAAACCACCGGCAAAATAATATAAAGGTATTTTCTTTTGATTGGCATACTCAATTATTTTTTACTTTCCTTCTTTCCTGCTATAATAACCTTGAAGTAATCTAGAATTTTTTCCACCCTGTGGGCCGCGAGCGACTGAGTACCGACTACCCCGTTGGCGCTTATCATATTAGAAGTCCCCGCTAAAATCGCTTGGCTGGACATTAGAATCGGCATACCCGAAGGCATTACCTCCGGGGAAATACAGGCGTAATTCATACCGCCACAGCCTGGCTGGCCGACGAACTGGACAAAAGTGCTTTCATTGCAGAGCGCTTCGCAGAGTTTACAGGTACAGCCATACTGCGTTTCCGTGCACCCGGCCATGCCGCCGAGTATTTGAAACGCTCCGCATTGCCATGGGAAAGCTCCTTCCGCTACTGCCGCTTTAACCTTAACCCATTTTAAATAATCATTCACCCCGATCCCAAGATAAATTACAGCACCTAAAATAAAAACTCCTGCCCCGGCTATTAATAATTGAAAAAGTATTTTTTTAATATTCATAACTTAAGCTTTTTCATAGCCATCTTAATACCATTATTATAGCATTATTAAATAAAATGAGAAAGGTATTAATAATAATCATCCCCGTAGTGATAGCCGGCGGGTTCATCGCCCGAACCTCCGCCGCCGAATATTTTATTGAAAGACTGTCAGGAAGAATCATACTGCAGGTTGAGTCAAGGGGCGAGGCCTGGTATTTAAACCCCGCAAATTTAAAAAAATACCGTCTGGGCCAGCAACCTGATTTTTTTGAAGCGATAAAAAAGGCGGGTATCGGCATTACTGACGCCGACATTAAAAAAATTCCGATTGGCCTTATCGCGGAAACCGGAATAATCGACCGGGACGCTGACGGCGTACCCGATAAGCTTGAAGACGCGCTGGGAACCAATCCCGATAATCGCGATTCCGATTCCGATGGCTATGATGATAAAACGGAAATTATTAATGGTTACAGTCCTTTGGATCGGAAAAAAACAGTACTGGATCCGATTTTTTCTAAGAAAAACGCCGGCAGAATATTCCTGCAGGTGGAAAACAAAGGGCGGGCCTGGTATGTAAACCCGCTGGACAATAAAAAATATCTTTTGAGCGATGCCGAAGATATTCTGGCTGTCGTTAAAAGGTTGGGGCTGGGAATAACCAATGAAAATTTTAGTAAAATAGTTACCAGCTCTTCGGGCGCTGAAGAAAATCATCCCGAGGAAGAAAACGAAAACAACCCGGATTGCGCGGATTGCGAAAATGAAGCGGAAAGAAACAGCCCTGGCGATGTTATGGCCGGAGCGGCCAAAGCTATTAGAGACGGCGACGCAGCTGAAGCGGTTTCTTACTTTACTCCTCAAACCCAAAAATTAGCCAAATACACGGTTGATTTTCTTGATAAAGACGGGGAATTCACGCTGGCTAACATGCTCCTTAACGCAAAGCTTTCCCAATCTTCGGCGGAAGAATACACTTACACCAATGAAATTTTCTTCTCTCTCGGTGGCTACAAAGTCAAAGTTAATTATCACGTAAAAAAACAACCCGACGGAAAATGGCTTCTGGCTAATCTTTAACCACGATACTAACCAGCTTTCCTTTGACATACACGATTTTTTCCGCCCTTTTCCCTTTAGTCCATTTTTTTACGTTCTCGCTTTCCAAAGCGATTTTCTTCGCTTCTTCTTCGGAAACTTCCGCGTCCACGCTGATCATGTCCCTAACTTTGCCGTTCACCTGGATAACCAGTTCAATTATTTCATCCTTAATTAACTCTGGATCATATTTCGGCCACTCTTCATTAAATATACTCTCCAATTCTTTCTCGCTTCTCACTTCCGTCCAAAGCTCTTCGCATAAATGCGGGGCGAACGGCGCGAGTATTTTTAGTAACGCTTGATATTGTTCCTTACTAAGGCCATCAGCCGCGGTCATCTCGTTAACCAGGATCATCATCTGGGAAATGGCCGTATTAAATTTAAACGATTCAATATCTTCCCCGACTTTTTTTATGGTCTTGTGAAGTAAATTATCAAGCTTCTGACTTCTGGACTTTTGACTCTCTGACTTCTGGACTTTTGACTTCAATTTCCATACTCGTTCAAGAAATTTCCTCGCCCCAATAAGCCCGTTAGTATTCCAGGCTACTGGCTGGGAAAACGGCCCCATGAACATTTCATAAACCCGCATGGCGTCCGCCCCGTATTTTTCAACGATTTCATCCGGATTGATAACGTTATTCCAACGCTTACTCATCTTCCGTCCGTCTTCGGCTAATATCAAACCGACATGCTGGAGCCGGGTAAACGGTTCGTCATAAGAGACAGCGCCGATGTCGTATAAAAATTTATGCCAGAAGCGGGCGTAAATTAAATGCCGGGTGGCGTGTTCGGCTCCGCCGACGTAAAAATCCACCGGCGACCAGTATTTTTCTTTTTCCTTATTAACCAAAGCCTGATCATTTTTCGGATCTTCAAACCTAAGATAATACCAGGACGACCCGGCCCACTGCGGCATGGTGTTGGTTTCCCGCTTAGCCGCGCCCCCGCATTTCGGACATTTAGTATTCACCCATTCGACAATATTCGCCAGCGGCGATTCGCCGGTTCCGGTCGGTTCATAATGTTCTACTTCGGGCAATGTAACAGGTAATTCATCAACACCGATCCAACCGGGATTTAATAATTCACCGAGAGTAAAACCGCCTCTCTCTCTGTCATCCTGAGCTGACCCCGCATCAGCGGAGGAGGCGAAGGATCTAATTTTTCCCAGGTCAATTTTTGAAGTGGCAATAAAGTCATCAACCGCATTTTTGCAGTGTTCGCAATAGGCAAGCGGAAAAGGTTCTCCCCAGTATCTTTGCCATGAGAAAACCCAGTCTTTAATTTTGTAACTCACTGATTTCTTGCCAATACCTTTTTCTTCCAGCCAAAAAATCATTTTTTTCTTAGCTTCAGGGGTCGTAAGGCCGTCTAAAAACCCGGAATTAACGCTAACGCCTTCGCCGCTAAAACATTCTCCGTCATTTTTCTTTTCGGCTTTAACAACCTCCCTGATAGCCAGTCCGTATTTTTTCGCGAACTCAAAATCCCGCTCGTCATGTCCCGGAACCGCCATAATCGCCCCGGTTCCATAACCGGCTAAAACATAGTCGGCGACAAAAACCGGGATTTCCTCGTTATTAACCGGATTAATTGCCTTCACTCCCTTTAACTCAACGCCGGTTTTTTCTTTTTGCACATCCGCCCGGTCTATCTCGCTTTTCTTCTTCGCGTCTTCAGCGTATTTTTTAACCTCTCCATAATTCTTAATTCTTAATTCATAATTCTTAATTAATTCATGCTCCGGCGCCAAAACCATGTAAGTCGCGCCGAAAAGAGTATCAGGTCTAGTAGTAAAAACCTTAATACTAACGTCATCCTGAGCGTCAGCGAAGGATCCCGTCTCTTCACGAGATTCTTCGTTCCGCTCCGCTGCACTCAGAATGACAGGAAATTTTATACTTGCTCCTTCCGATTTCCCAATCCAATTCTTCTGCATTTCCTTAATAGACTCTTCCCAGTCCGGCAGTTTTTCTAAGTCATCCAGCATCCGTTCGGCATAAGCGGTGATTTTTAGAACCCATTGCCGCATGGGCTTTTTTTCCACGACCGAACCGCAACGCTCGCAACGTCCGTTTTCAAGGTCTTCGTTAGCGAGGCCGGTTTTGCAGGACGGGCACCAATTTATCGGTTCGCGCGATTCGTATGCCAGGCCGCGTTTAAACATTTCTAAAAATATCCACTGGGTCCATTTATAAAATTCCGGGTCAGTCGTATTGATTTCCCGCTCCCAGTCATAAGTAAAGCCTAATTGCGCGAGCTGTTTTTTAAAAGTGGCGATATTTTTTTCCGTCGCTATCCGCGGATGGACTTTGTTCGCGAGGGCAAAATTCTCGGCCGGCAGGCCGAACGCGTCCCAGCCCATTGGGTGCAAGACATTATACCCCTGCATCATCCTCATTCTTCCATACACATCCGTAGCAATGTAGCCTTTGGGGTGGCCGACATGCAGCCCGGCGCCCGAAGGATACGGAAACATGTCCAGGATATAGTATTTGGGCTTGTCCTTACCTTCTCCAGTTTTATAAATTCCCGACTCATCCCAATTCTTTCGCCATTTCGGTTCAATTTCTTTGTGATTGTATTTAGCCATATTGTTGCCTTATTTTTACTCCAATTATTATGTTTACCATATTAGGCTAATTTTCATGATTTTTCAAGCCTTGCCGTGCCGCTTGTCTGAACCACTGATTCTTACTGAAAGCACGTGATTACACAGAAAATTAAAATCAGTATAATCAGGGAAATCATGTGAAAACCCGCCAGCCGGCCCGCTTCGCCGGAGCGAAAGCGAGGCGAGCGAGGGCAGATCAGTAGTTCAGACAAAAAAAAGCCCGGGTTCCTATCTCCCGGGCAGACAAAAATGTTCAGAGGATTTTACCCCTCTTCCTTCCATGCCATGGCGACATCTTCGTTTGACGCCAGAAACCAAAGTGCCAGATCTGCCTGGAACCAAATCAATACCAACCCCATGATTCCAGTCGCCACGGCCGCCCCTAACGTAAGCCAGGAAACCTGCCCACTCCAGAAGAAGTAGACAGCGGTACCCAACAGTAAAAGCACCGCCTTTCCCAGCACACAAGCCGGGGCATGGCTCAGAATCGCTAAAGCGATTCTTGCCTTCAATAAAATCACCCCCTTTCCCTCTCAAAAATTCAAAAAATATCCTCCACCGGATAACCGCCAGCCTGCCTGGTATTGTCCGGAAAAAACACTATTTAAACGAGCAAAATATATAAATAACCCATTAACTTACCCTATTATAGCCGGGCTTGTCAACCGAGCCATGGCACTCCCTACCTGTCATTCCCGCGAAAGCGGGAATCCAGAGTCAAAAGCTCTTTTGATGTTTTTAAGTTAAAGGCATTATTGCCTCTTAAGCCTGGATACCGGCTCGCTGGCCGGTATGACAAATTAAGAAACCGCTTTCTTAATAATCAATCCCTGCAACCTCTTCACCCCCGCGCCGCTCACTTTCATCTTGGGCCGTTTTTTTCTCTCCCGCCTCTCGCGTTTTTTTTCCAGTTCAGACTGGATGGCTTCGTAATTACTTTTACTTTGTTTATTCATGAGAAAATGATATAATATTATTACCATTGTCATCCTGAGCGGAGTGGAACGGAGCGAAGGATCTACAACCTTGCATAGTCAAATGGCGGTCAATTTATAGACTAACCTTATAGAACATGCAATATCTCCAGATTATTGCAACTGCAGATCCTTCAGCCTAATCGGCCTCAGGATGACAAATATTTATTTTAAAGCATCGCAGATTTAAATTAAGCTATCTATTTACATTATAATCCATCCTTAGCGCTATTTCAAATGGCGAAAAAAATATTAAAAATAATTTTGTTCCTCGCGCTTTTCTTTACCCTGGCTTTTGGCATTGCCTTTGGTTTCTATATCGTTAAAATATACCGGGAAACCCGGGCTGATCTCGCCGGCAAAATACGGCTCGGCGGAAAAAAGCATGATATTAATATTGTCGGCAACTACTGGCTCGGATCGGCTGACCCGAAAGTAACGATTATTGAGTTCGGCGATTTTGCCTGTCCGAACTGTAAAAATTCCTTTTCAACTATCCGCGAACTGATAACGACTTACAAAAAAGACGTCCAACTGGTTTACAAGGATTACCCGCAGTTTGAAGAATCTTTGGATCTTGCCGAAGGGGCGAGATGCGCCGGCGAGCAGGGGCTTTTCTGGCCCATGCATGACAAGCTTTTTTTAAACCAGGGCATTAATACGGCGGACGGCATACTGGAAGCCGCGAAACAAATCGGCGCTAACGAAGCCCGCTTTAAAGAATGCTATGATGGAAATAAATACCGGGAGGATATTAAGAAGGATGTCTTGGAAGCGCAGGCAATTGGCCTCTCAGGCACACCGACTTGGATTATAAACGGTTATATGGTAAAAGGAGATATGCCACTGGACATTTGGGATAAATTAATAAAGCAGATGACAAGTGAGTAAACCCTATTCGCGGAAAGAACTAAATATAAAATGAAAAAATTTTTGTCGTCATCCTGAGCGTAGCGAAGGATCCCGTGAACAGAGCTATTGCCACGAGATTCTTCGGCCTTCGGCCTCAGAATGACGAACTAATTTAAAATTAGAAATTGAAAATTATCACTTCTATGCTCCAAATAAGAATCCACGGCCGCGGCGGCCAGGGAGTCGTTACTTCCGCCGAATTGATCGCCGTCTCGGCTTTCCGCGACGGAAAAGAAGCCCAGGCCTTCCCCTATTTCGGCGTGGAACGCCGGGGCGCGCCGATTATGGCTTTTTCCCGGATTGACGAAAAACCGATCCGCCTGCGCGAACATGTCTACCATCCGGACGTGATAATCGTCCAGGACGCGACCCTTTTAGGCGCGGTTAACCTTTCCGAAGGCGCCGGAAAAAATACGATAATGATTATTAACACCGCCAAAAGCGCGGAGGAAATAAGTAAAGTTGCTAAGTTGCCGGCCGAAAAAATCCACACCCTGGACGCGACTAAAATCGCCCTGGAAACAATCGGCAGAAACATTGTTAATACGGTAATTCTTGGAGCTTTTTCAAAAATTACCGGTTTCATTACGCTGAAATCACTTGATGAAGCTATTAAGGAACAGCTTGCCGGAAAGGGCGAAGAAGTGGTAAAAAAGAATATCGCCGCCATAGAAAAAGCCTACGCGGCAGTTAAATAAATCGGCCGTCATTCTGAGCGAAGTGAAACGTAGCGAAGAATCCCGTGGTAATAGCTCTAAATGCGAGATCCTTCCCCCGCGAATGCGGGGTCAGGATGACGATAAAATAAAAACATGAAATTACCCATATCCGTAAAACCCAATTCCACGGAAAAAAATAAAACCGGCGCCTGGCGGACTTTTAAGCCAGAGGTGGATTTTAATAAATGCACCGGCTGCGCAATCTGCACCCGGGTCTGCCCGGAAGGGATTATTTCCATTGACCCGGTAACCGGCCACGCCAAACCTAAAGCAATAATCAATTACGATTACTGCAAAGGTTGCGGCCTTTGCGCGGGCGAATGCCCGTTTAAAGTGATTGGCATGGATCTGGAACAAAAATGAAAAATTTTAAATTCTAAACTTTTATGCGGCAAATTCTTGAAGGCTCAAACGCCATAGCAAAGTTAATAAACCTCATAAACCCGGGCGTGGTTTCGGCTTACCCGATAACTCCCCAAACCCACATTGTTGAAGACCTGGCGAAATTCAAAGCCGACGGTGAAGGAAAATACGAATATGTCCGGGCCGAAAGCGAATTCGCCGCCGCTTCCATAGTCGCCGGCGCTTCGGCGGCTGGGGTACGGACTTATACGGCAACGAGCTCCCAGGGACTATTGCTTATGGCTGAAGTAGTTTTTAATATCGCTGGCATGCGCCTGCCGGTTGTCATGACCGTCGCCAACCGGGCGGTTTCCGCTCCGATTAATATCTGGAACGACCAGTCCGACGCCATGGCCGTCCGCGACGCCGGCTGGATCATGCTTTTCGCCGAAGACGTCCAGGAAACTATTGCCCAGCATTTGCTCGCTTATAAAGTAGCGGAAAAACTGCAAATTCCGGTCATGGTAAACCTGGACGGATTTATCCTTACCCACACCCTTGAGCCGGTGGCGCTTCCGGATGAAAAAACCATAAAAAAATTCTTGCCGGATTATAAGCCAAAAACCGGAGAATATCTTGATCCGGCTAACCCGGTTACCCTCGGGGCGCTCGCGACACCTGACCATTACATGGAAATAAGGCAGGACTTAAATGACGACATCCTGGCTTCAAAAAAAATTATTTCGGATGAATATGAAAAACTGATGAACATCTTTAGCCTGGCTGAAACGAAAAATCAGAAAAAAGATAAAATACCTGCCTCGTCGGCAGGCAGGCGAGATATGAGATATGAGATACGAGATACGGGTTTAACCGAATACTATGGCCCGAAAAATCCGGACATTATTCTCGTCGCCATGGGATCGGTCATCGGAACCATGAAAGAAGCTGTTGACGAATGGAATGCGGATAAAAAATCCGCCGGACATCGGGTCGGAATTTTAAAAATAAAATGCTTCCGGCCTTTTCCTGGCAAAGAGATCGGAAAAATCTGCGAAAAAACGAAAAAAATAGCGGTTATTGATAAATCCATATCTTTAGGCCATATCGGGCCGCTGGCTTCGGATCTAAAAGCCGTCCTCCAGAAAAACCCGGCCGAAATAAAAAGTTTCGTCGTCGGCCTTGGCGGACGGGACATAACCAGGGACATGATTAAAAAAATCATCTCTGATTTTAAAAAATTCAGCGCCGATGCGCCAAACTTTGTCGGCTAAACACCCATCATGTCCAACAAATTGAAAATTGTTTCCATAGCCAGCGAAGTGGCGCCGTTCTCAAAAACCGGCGGACTGGCGGACGTGGTAAGAAGCCTTTCAAAGGCGCTCGGTCGGCTTGGGCATGAAGTAATAGTTATTACACCCCTTTACGGAAAAATAACCGATAAAAAAAAATATGATCTGGAACTGGTTGAAAGAGATATCAGCGTCAGCCTGAATTCAGCCGAATCCATAAAGGTCAATTACTGGCGCGGCTATTTAAAAGAAGATTCGCCGGTATATTTCGTGGAATGCAAAAAATACTTTTCAGGGAAAAAAGCCATTTACGGATCGCTGCATGAAAACGCCCGATTTTTTATTTTTAACGCCGCCGCCCTAAAACTGGTCTCGCTTCTCAAATTCAGGGCGGATATAATCCATTGCCATGACTGGCAAACCGGACTAATCCCCTACCTTTTAAAAACCAGGCCTAAAGACTATGAAATTCTCCGGAACGCCAAATCGGTGTTTACTATCCATAACCTCGCTTTCCAGCTCGGAAGGAATTGGTGGGAAGTGCCTCCGGAAAAAAAGGACTATGGGAAAGGCGATATACCGGCTCTGGCGAATCCGAATATTGAGTACCTGAATTTCGCCAAAAGAGGAATACTTTTTGCCGACATAATTAACACGGTAAGCGAGCAATACCGGGAAGAAATTATGACTAAAAAATTCGGCCAGGATCTCCATTGTATCTTGAGGAACCGCTCCGGCCGGCTTTACGGAATTATTAACGGCATAGATTACAAAGCCTATAATCCGGCCAATGACCCGGGGCTCGTAAAAAGGTTTGACGAACAATCCAGCGTGAATAAAAAAACCAACAAGGAGTATGTCCAAAAAATGTTCGGCCTCGCGCCGGAAGGCGGCATCCCGCTAATCTGCTCAACTTCAAGGGTAACTTTTCAGAAAGGCTTTGAGTTAATCGTAAAACTGCTTGAGTCTCTGGCCAAACTTGATTTGCAGTTAATCATTATGGGGAACGGCGATAAGGAGTATATTAACGCTTTGAAAAAAATCCGGAAAAAATACCCGAAAAAAATCTACTGGATTCCCTTTGACCAGAAAATTGAAACTCTGATTTACGCCGGCGCGGATTTGTTTCTCCTTCCCTCCTATCACGAGCCCTGCGGCATCAACCAGCTTATCGCCATGCGCTACGGAGCTATCCCGATCATAAGGAAGGTCGGCGGCTTAAATGACACAGTGGATAATTTTGATATAAGGAAACCTGCCCGGGGAACAGGCTTTTCTTTTAAGAATTTTGACAAATTTTCCCTATACGGTACCATAATAAGGGCTTTAGAAACTTATAAGCAGAAAAATTACTGGAACATGATCGTCAGCCGGGCATTAAAGCAGTCCAACAGCTGGGAAATACCGGCGAAAAAATACGTCAAGCTGTATAGAAAAGCCATAAACGGATAACAGAGCAATGTTTTGTCATCCCGAGCGAAGCGAGGGATCTAATTGCTATAAATGCTTTTTCACGAAGATTAGATTTCTCGCCCTCCTTGCGTCGGGCTCGAAATGACAAAAGAGGAGTCACATTCTTCTACAGCCTAATCTTAACCATCCCAATAATCCCATAAAAATGCTTTGGATAAATTTTCTTCATTTCTACCAGCCGGCAAACATGGAGCCGGAAAAAATTACTGAAGCCGCGGTAAAAAGCTACGAAAGGATTATAAGAAGGCTGGAAAAAAGCCCGGAGGCGAAGTTTACCGCCAATATCGCCGGCTGTCTTCTTTCGCGGCTTGACGAACTAAAGTACGGATCCCTTATTAAAAGAATTAGCCGGTTAGTTAACAGCGGCCGCCTGGAGCTTACCGGTTCCGCCGCCTATCACGCCCTGCTCCCTTTAGTAAAAGAAGAAGTCGCTATTGAACAAATAATCCAAAACCGAGAAATACTTAAAAAATATTTCGGCCCTGGCTTAAAACTTTCCGGTTTTTTCCTCCCGGAGATGGCCTATTCGCCAAAAATAGGGAGAATTGTTAAAAGCCTGGATTATGAATGGATAGCGCTGGACGAGATAAGCGCGAAAGGAAAGCTTGGGACTATTAATTGCGGCCGGGTTTATAAAGATAAAAAAAGCGGCCTTAATGTCATTTTTAGAAACCGCCAATACTCAAGCGGATTCGTACCAGGCCTTATCCTTGAACAACTTACAAAAAACGAAAAAAAAACCATTATCACTGCCACTGACGCAGAACTTTACGGCCTTCGGCACCAGGACATAAAAAACAAGCTTAAAGAACTTCTAAACCATCCTTCGGTTAAAACGCTTACTATTTCAGAATTCATCCAAAGCCAAGCGGGCGAGAAAGATACTGCAGATCTCCTGTCCAGCTCATGGGAATCAACTGAGGAGGAGCTTGCCGGAAAAAAGCCTTACGCACTCTGGGATAATGATGATATCATCCATAACAAACTCTGGGAATTAGCTCGCCTGGCCCAGGAACTTTACTTAAGGCATAAGGATAAAGACGAATCTTCCTGGTCGCGCTGGCATCTTTTCCGCGGCCTGGCGAGCTGTACCTTCTGGTGGGCTTCGGGAAAAGATTTCCGCGATATTTTCGGCCCAATCGCCTGGAATCCGGATGAAACGGAAAAAGGGGTGAATGAACTTATAAGGTCAGCCAGGTCGCTTAACAAATTTACCAGCCTTGAAGTAAAATTAAACGCCGAACGCCTAACCCTGGACATAAAAAAAATGATCTGGGAAAAGCACTGGAAACAATATAATTAATAATTAATACCATCATCCACTACTTAACCAGTATGAATTCCATCCTCAGCCTCTTTGACGAGAATTTCGCGGCCGATCTTTTTAAAGAAAGAATCCTGCCCCGCTACCCGAATTTCAAAAAAGTAAAAAAAGTTAAAATTTCACCCATTAAAAAAAACGTCTGGGAAGAGGCTTACCATGTGGTAATTGAATACGAAGTTTCTTTTATTGACGATAAAAAAAGGGTTCAGCGGCTTCCGATATTCTGCTCGGCTCATGATTCGGAGCCGAGAAAAAATGTTTATACGGCTTTGAAGTTCCTTTGGAACAACGGTTTTTCCCAGGGCTATCTTACCGTTCCCCGGCCGCTTTTCTATTCCAACCGCTTTAACGCCGTTTTCTATCGCGGGGTCAAAGGCCATAACCTGTTCTATTATATCTGCGAAAAAAATTACCCCGAGATTGAAAGAATCGTCAATAAATCGGCGCTCTGGCTCGCGAAACTCCATAAAGCCCCGACCGATAACGCCTTGAATTTCAATAAAGCCAACAGCCGGATAGAAACCGTGGTCCCCGGAAAAAAACATATCCTTTCAGTAATCGGCGAACGCTATCCGGAATACTTGAGCCTTTTAGAAGAGGCGTTCAATATCGTCATCAGCCGGGAAAAAAAATTCCTTAACGCGAGCCGACGGCGCTGGATTATCCACGGCGACGCCCACCCGGAAAACGTCATAAAAATCGGCCATAAAAAAATGGCTTTTATAGACTTTACTGATATCTGCCTTTCTGACTTTACGAGAGACATCGGCTCCTTCCTCCAACAGCTGGAATACAAATGCCGAAGAAGGATTGGCGATAAGGAATTTACCGAAAAAATAAAAAACATTTTCTTATCAGCGTATTTTAAGAATTCGGAAATTAAAATGGGCGACGCCATCGCCGAAAGAATCGCCACCTATTACAACTGGACCGCCCTCCGTACTGCCGTTTATCTGCTCTTAAAGCATGACCCGAATCCCGAACGGGCGGCGGAGCTTTTGGAAGAAGTAAAAGACAATATCCTCAGAACTTAAGCTTTTGGATGCAGTTCCCTGCCTGCCGGCAGGCAGGAAGGCGGCGCCGAGAAACGGAACGAGTCGTACTTAAGGTACGGCGAGTGAGTATCGCAGGCGCCAACGAAGAAATGCGCCAAAAGCTTAAGTTCTGCTTAAATAAATGTTAATTGACCTCCAAGTCCATTCAACTTATTCCGACGGCTACCTTACGCCCACCGAGCTAGCCGGATTCTTAAAATCGCAGGGAGTGGCGATCGCTTCCCTGACCGACCACAATACCGTCGCCGGCCAGGAAGAATTTCTCCGCGCCTGCCGAAAGGAAAAAATTAAGGCCATCCCCGGGCTGGAGCTTTACGTTAAACTCGGCGGAAGAAAATTTAATTTGCTTTGGTTTAACTTTAAAGACGACCCGGCGCTCCACTCCCTTTTAAGGGAAAGCCAACTAAGGAGAAAAAACATGGCGAGAAGAATGCTTCGCGCCCTGAAAAAACACGGATTCAAAATAAAAGTCAGCGCCACGGTTGATAAGTACGCCCATTACATCGCCATCAACCATCTCGTTGACGATGTTCTTAACAACCCATACAACAGAAAAAAAATAAAAAGGGAGCTTAAAGTCAAGATAATCAGGGAAGACGATGTGATAAAAAACTATTTCCGGAATCCGGAAGTCGGCATTCTGCGGGAGAGCTATTTAAATATGAAGAGGGTGGTTAACCTGAAAAAAAAACTGGGCGGACAATTGATACTCAACCACCCGGGAAAATACAACCAGCTGAAACTGGATTTTCTCCTGAAACTTAAAAAAATCGGCGTTCTGGGCCTGGAAGTCCTGTCTCCGCACCATAACCTCGGAACGGTAATGTACGCCCAATTCCTGGCCCGGGAATTAAAATTCATCTCCACCGGAGGATCGGATTTCCATAAATTTGAGCGCACTAAATCCAGAGTAAAATGCTCCCATAATTATTACCGGATTGATTCTAGTTATCTAAACGGAGTTGAAAAAATTATCGGCTAACCAAATTCGCTACATTTTATCTAATGACACTAATACTAATTCCTTAAATAAATGTCGCACCACCTTATTTTTGAAGGACCTGAACTGGCGGGAAAAAGCTGGCCCATGTCGCGGATTTATGATAAACATTTTTTTCAAAATACGTTAAGACTTGAAGGACCGTCTGCCAAATCCGCTATCCGGATTATTATCCGGCATTTAACGCCATATTCCGTTGTTGACATTGGTTGCGGCATTGGAATTTACCTAAAGGAATTTCAAAAAGAAGGAATAGAAATTCTTGGCTTTGACGGAGCACCCGAAGCAATAAAAAATTCCCTGGTTGGAAACCTTATTAAACTGCACGATCTCCGTCGACCGCTCAGATTAAAACGAAAATTTGACCTTTGCCTTTGCGTTGAAGTGGCCGAGCACCTACCTAAAAACTGTGAAATATCTCTAATTGAGAGCCTTACTGGTTTATCTGATACTATTGTTTTCACGGCCGCCACTCCAGGCCAAGGTCCGGCTTCCATAGGCCATATTAACGAACAACCACACCATTATTGGAAAAAACGATTCAAAAAGCGCGGTTTTAAGTATAAAAAAACGACCACTCAACTAATGCGTAATGAAATGAAGTCGGCGGGCGTGGTTTGGTGGGTAACTAAAAACTTAATGATATTTAAAAAATGAAAAAAGAAAACCTTAAAATCTTATTCCTCTCCGCCGAAGTCGCCCCTCTCGCCAAGACCGGAGGTTTGGGGGACGTCGCTGGCGCCCTGCCCAAAGCGCTTGAAAAATTAGGAGTTGATATCAGGGTCTGCCTGCCCTATTACGGGTTTATTGACGCGAAAAAAATCGGCGCGAAAAAAATCAGGGAGAATATCGCCGTCCCGGTTGACCATAAAAAAACTTCTGTGAGCCTTTGGGAAACTGTCCTCCCGGGAACCGCGGTCCCGGTTTACCTCATAAAGCACGATTTTTTCAAATCCAAGACTATTTATCTCCGCGGAAAAAAAATGAAAAGCAATAAATATACCCGGCACATGGACGATATAAAGCGCTTTTCTTTCTTTTCCAATTCGACGCTTGAAGCGGCTAAAGCCATTAATTTCCGGCCGGACATAATTCACGCTAATGACTGGCACACGGCGCTAGTCGGCGATATGATAAAAACTTCCAATGGCAATAATAATTTTTTTCGGGACGCCAAAGTTGTTTACACCATCCATAATCTCGCCAACCAGGGAATCGCCGATCCAAAAATCGTCGACTACTCGCGGATTGACCCGAATCTCCCGATCGTAAAAGCCGACCTGAAAAACGGGGACTTGAATTTCATGGTCCAGGGCGTCCTCGCCTCGGACGCGGTTACGACCGTAAGCCCGTCTTACGCCAAAGAAATCCTTACCCATTGCCAGGGAGCCGGACTTGATGATATTCTTAGCCGGAAGAAAAAAAGCCTATATGGTATATTGAACGGAATTGATACCGAAGATTTTAACCCAGCCGGAGATAAGTTAATCAATTTTCATTACACGTCCGGCTCCTTAAAAAATAAGCTTAAAAACAAACTGGCATTGCAGAAAAAACTGGGCTTTAAGCCGGATGGAAAAACCTGCCTTATTGGCCTCGTAACCCGGCTGGTCTGGCAAAAAGGCATTGATTTATTTAATAAAGAGCTCCTAGTAAAACTCACCGAGAAGAATCTTCCGTGCAGTTTCGTATTTCTTGGGTCTGGAGAAAAAAAATACGAAAACCAGCTTGAAAAACTCGCTAAAAAATATCCCTCCTTTATAAAAACCATAATCGGCTTTAATGAACAGCTGGCCCGCCAAATTTACGCCGGGTCGGATATTTTTCTCGTCCCGTCAAGATTTGAGCCTTGCGGCCTGACACAGATGATTGCCATGCGTTACGGTTCAGTCCCAATCGTCCGGCAAACCGGCGGATTAAAAGACACAGTAAATTCAAAAGTCGGCTTCACATTTAAGGATTACTTACCCTCAGCCTTTGCTACGGTCTTGATCAAGGCTCTAAAAACATACCACAATAAACCGGAACAATGGAAAAAAATCCAGATAGCCGGAATGAAAAAAGATTTTTCCTGGAAAAAACCGGCGAAAGAGTATTTGAAGTTATACAGAAAGTTAATAAAAATTTAGAAAATAAAATAGAAAATGACAGATTATAATTTTAAGTTATAAATTTTCAATTTTAAATCAATTTTAAATTTAAAATGGTAAATTACGAGTCCTTGCTAATTTAAAATTTAGTCAATTAAAATTCATTTAAAACTTAAAAATTAAAATTTAAAATTATTCGGCATTGTCATTATTCCCGAGTACTTGGGATTAGTTTTTACATTTTTATTTTCCAATATGATTATACTCGGCATTGAATCAAGTTGCGACGAAACCGCGGCGGCAATAATAGAAGCAAAAGGCACGAGAATCAGAGTCCTTTCCAGTGTCGTTTCTTCACAGATAGAAACATTCAAAGGCTACGGCGGTGTCATCCCGGAAGTGGCGGCGCGCAAACACATCTTAATGATCATTCCGGTGATTGATGAGACGCTAAAAAAATCCGGAATAATATTACCCTCCCCGCGACGAAAGGAATCGGGGAGGGCTGGGGCGGGGTTAGACGCCATTGCCGTAACCGCCGGACCCGGGCTCGCGACTTCGCTGATGGTCGGCGTAGAAACCGCGAAAGCCCTGGCTTTCGCCTGGCAACTGCCCCTTATCGCGGTCAACCACATTGAAGGCCATATTTACGCGAATTGGCTGGAACCGGCTGGCGCGGCTGGCAATTCTCTAGCCAAACAAACAAAAACCAGCCTTCAATTTCCCGCCCTGGTTTTGACGGTCTCGGGCGGCCATACCATGCTCGTGCTCATGACGGACTATGGGAAATACAAAACAATCGGAGAGACCCGGGATGACGCGGCCGGCGAAGCTTTTGACAAAGCCGCAAGAATTTTAGGGCTTGGTTATCCGGGCGGACCGGCTATCGCGGCTGAGGCCGCTAAATTTTCAAATCACCAATCACAAATCACTCTCCCCCGGCCAATGATTAACAGCGGCAATTATGAATTTTCTTTTTCCGGCCTGAAAACCGCGCTATTGTACAAAGTACAAAAAGACCAAAACTGGAAAAAACATATCCCTGAATACGCGGCTGAGTTCCAGCAGGCAATAATAGATGTCCTTATCGCTAAAACCCTTAAAGCCGCCGATGAATATAAGGTAAAGACTATCATGCTCTCCGGCGGCGTTTCCGCTAATAAAGAACTGCGGCAAAAGATGGACGAAGCTATAAAGAATAAAATTCCAAATTCCAAATTCCAAATTCCAAATTCAATTTATTCAACCGACAACGCCGCCATGATCGCCGCGGCCGGATATTTTCAGTCCAAAGGCCGCGGGTTTAGCAAACCGGAAAAAGTAATAGCCGACCCCGGTCTCCGTCTTTAACCGGCAGGCGCGTAAATCCTATTTACATTTAATATTTATCTGCTATAATCTAAGTGAAAAAAGTAATAAAACTCTATGGACAATATACAACAGGAAATATTTGAACTGGTTTTAAAAAAAATGCGCGAACAGGGCGCCTATGATCGCGACGCTTTTCGGGAATTTATAAGCGAAACCATCAGCTATTTTCAGGAAAAAGGAAAAATCACCGATGATGACGATTACGAACAGATGGAGGACGAACTCTTAGAACGCTGGACCGACGCTGAGGATTTACTAGTAAAATAGGTAGAGACACCCCGCCGGGGCGTCTCTACAAAAAAATTATCAAAATTTGGCACATAATAAAACTGTTCCCTTTCAGGGAACAGTTTTTTAATTTATTTTCAACCGTAACGTAGAGACGCATTGCAATGCGTCTCTACCCCGTACCCTCACACCCTAATCACCACCGGCAAAACCATGGGGCGTCTCTTTGTTTGACCAAAAAGGAAAGCGCCGATTTCGTTCCGCATTTTGTTCTTTATGTAATCGTCATCAGCCGGGGTGGAAGTGTCTAAGGTTTTAACCATTTTCTTTACCTTCATCCTAGTTTTTTCAATGAGCTCCTTGTTTTCTTTCATGTAAACAAAGCCGCGGGAGATTATATCAGGATTGCCGATGATGTCGCCGGTGGAAGAATCAATGGTCGCGATAATAACGATCATGCCGTCCTCGGCCATAACCCGACGGTCGCGGAGAACGATATTGGATACGTCGCCGACGCCGAGCCCGTCAACCATAACATGGTCGGTATTGATTTTTTCCTGGGTAAGACGACCTAAAGAGCCTTTTACCGGCGATTTTACGAATTCCACGATCTGGCCATTATCGGCCACAAAAATTTTTTCCTTGGGAATCCCAACCTGCTCGGCCAGTTCAGCGTGAGCCCGAAGCATGTAATGATTGCCCTCAATGGGCATGAAATACTCCGGCCTAAAAAGCCGCATCATTAACTTCAAGTCTTCCTGTTTGGCGTGGCCGCCGGCGTGGACATCCATCATTTCGTAATGGATTACTTTGGCGCCCTGCCGGACGAGCATGTCTTTTAAAGACTGGATCGTGCGTTCGTTGCCCGGAATGACTGACGAAGAAAAAATCACAGTGTCGCCGGCCTGGAGGCTTATGGACCTATGTTCTTTATTAACTACCCGCATCAAAAACGCGTTTGATTCGCCCTGAGCGCCGGTGCCGATGATAACCACCTTATTATCCGGAACTTTCCGCAATTCGTTTTCGTTGTTTATGAGAATCCGCGGGTTAAATTTAAGGTAACCGATTTGGTGGGCTACTTCAACATTGTTGTTCATACTCCGACCCTGCAAAAATATTTTGCGACCGTATTTTTCCGAGATTTCAAAAATCTTCTGCACGCGGCTTATCTGCGAGGCGAAAGTGCCAATAATAATCCGACCTTCGGAGTGCTCAAAAATTTTTCCGAGCTCGTCTCCGATGGATGACTCGGAAACCTGGTAGCCCGGATGAGTTGAATCGGTTGAGTCGGACATCATTAAGAGGATACCCTCCCCGCCGATTTGCGCGATCCGGTTTAAATCAGCCGGCTTGTCGTTTACCGGCGAATAATCAATCTTAAAATCGCCGGTGTGGACCACCCGACCCAAAGGCGTGTTGGCGATTACGGCAAACGAATCCGGAATTGAATGGTTGACCCTTAAAAATTCCAACCGAAAATTTTTTCCGAGCCGCACAACCGAATCTTCGTCAATTTCCTGGATATTTAATTGGGGACAGTCGCGGTATTCCTGCACCCGCTTCCTTACCAGCCCGGCCGTAAGCTTGCCCATAAACATGGGCGGATTACCGATTTTTCCCATGATATGGGGAATGCCGCCGATATGATCCATGTGTCCATGGGTAATGACGACCCCTTTAATCCAGTCCAATTTGTTTTCCAGATAGGATATGTTGGGAATAATATAATCAATGCCGGGCATGTCTTCTTCCGGAAACTGGAGGCCCATGTCAATGATTATGATTTCTTTGTCAAATTCCAAAAGCGTCATGTTGCGGCCGACTTCTTCCAGCCCGCCTAAAACCATGATTTTTAGTTTTCCGGCGTCAGACTGTTTTCCGGCCTCTCCGGCAACCGGCCGGGCCGCGAAAGTCGTAGCGCCATGACGAAAGTAATTTCCTTCCGTCTCGGCGCCGTCCCGAGAACTCGGAACCTCGCCCACGCCTTTCGCGTCAAAAGGCGCCTTTTTTAATACCGGCGGCTTCGCATAGCCGGTTCTTTTCGGCCTCACCAGACGCGGGGAATTTCCCGGCCGGGGGGCGGATTTGTACTTTGTAATCATACTGCTTGTTCAATTGGTGATCAGTGACGAGTGATATATATCAGCAATCAATGACCAGTTAATTAGTTATTTAAGAGAGTTAATTTCTTTTGTGCCTTGGGGGAGACTCGAACTCCCATGAGATTACTCCCACATGGCCCTGAACCATGCGCGTCTACCAGTTTCGCCACCAAGGCAATAGTAAATTTTAATGGAGCGGGGTATAAATCTGTTGGTTTCTCGCCTATAGACCCGCTTCGCCGAAGCAGAATCGAGGCGAGCAGGCAGACGCCACGTCCCCTCTTACCAGACAATCTTCTTCTGGGTTTTTATATACCACTCCCCGATTCCCGAAAGACGGTCCGAAGGATTGTATATTTTGACGGTGTTGAAATTTTTTATTTTCTTGGCCTGGATGTAATTATAAAAAGGCGAATAAATGAATATGGCCGGCACCTCATCGGAAATTATTTCCTGGAACTGTTTATATTTCCCTTTCCTGGTTTCAGTACTAAGCGCCGCCCGGCCGTCCTCAAGCAAGGCGTCAACGGTCTTGTTGCTGTAGTTGGCGAGGTTTAGGCCTTTTTCCGCCTGGGTGGAATGCCAATAGGCGTAACAATCCGGATCAGGACCCAGGGTTATTCCATACAACAGGGCTTCATAGCTTTTGGCGCGGACCTGACTTTGGATCTGTCCGGCTGGAATTAATTCCACCGTAATTTTGATGCCAGCCTTTTCCCAATTTGTTCTAATCGCTTCGGCCACCCGGAAATTATCTTCCGAATCAACAGTGGTAATTTTTAAATTAAAATATTTTCCGCCCTCATTTTTAAGCCATTTTCCCACTCCCTGCGTTAAGATTGCTTCGGCTTTGGCCTTGACCGCCGCGTCTTCGGAATCTTTTTCTTCCCCGGCTTTCCGGATTGCCTCTTCGTTTATTTCCTCAATTTTCCAGCCGGCCCCGGTAAAATTCTTTGCCGCCTCTTCGGCGTTAAACCCGTATTTATTCACTCCGTCAAAATAATAGGGGCTGTCGGCTGAAATCGGCGAATAAATGAGTTTATAGTCATCCTGGTTAAAAATTCCTCCCATGATTTCTTCTTTGGGCATGGCCAGGGCCAGGGCCTTTCTCGCCCCCTTATCCGCTAAAAAGGAATTATTGGCCGGATTAAAAAATAGAGCGGTAAGCTGGGGCAAGTTGATTTTTTTCAGGTTGTAGGAATCCCTGGCGGCAATGTCTTTTATGAGGTTCTGAGGGAGATAATTCATGCCGTCAATCTGGTTGCCGTTTATCCCTGCCACCATCTCTTCGTAATTGGGGAAAAAAGAAAAAGTCAGTTCCTTGATATAGGGCGTTTTGGCGTAATAATCCTCGTTTAGCGAAAGGTTTACGGCCTTGATGTTGCCATTTTTATCTTTTAAGAGCGACTTGAATTTATAGGGTCCGGAGCCAATCGGCTTTAGGTTTAGTTCGGCGAGACGGGCCGAAGCCGGAGGAATCTGCTCCCAGATTTCCCGGGGCAGTATGCCAAAAGTCAGAAGTTCAATAAACGGGGCGTAAGGTTCGGCTAAATTAAAGCTGATGTTTTCTTCGTCTATCTTTTCAATTTCCACCCCGCCGAAACTCGCGTGCAGGGTTGATTTAAATTCACTGTCTTTTATGGCGCCGAAAGTGAAAATTATATCGTCAACGGTCAGGGCGTTTCCGTTATGCCATTTGGCGCCAGACCTTATTTTCAGGCTGTATTTTTTTCCGTCCGGGCTTACTTTGTAACTCTCGGCCAGGTCGCCGATAATTTTCCCTTCATCGTCCCTTTTAAAAAGCGAAGAAAATACTAAGAGGGAAATATCGCTGTCAACATCGTTTGTTGAAGAATAAAGCGGGTTGATATATTTCGGGCTTCCGACCAACCCTTCGCGGTATTCTCCCCCGATCTCCGGGACGATTTTTAAATGATTCTTATAAAACCTACCGCCTAAAAACAAAAGATTAATAAAAATTATTCCCAGGCAAACTTTTATTATTAAGCCTTCCTTCGGGCTAAGATACATTTTAATGTATTTAGCCTGTTTAAGGCTCGGGATTCTTGAACGGGACATGGAATAAACCAGCTTTTTGTCTATTTCGTCCTGAACCCGGCCGGCGCCTTTTTTTATTCCCGGCAAACCATAGAACCAAGCCTTAATCCCGCTAAAGGAAAGCGAGGCTTTTAGCGCGCTAAAAATGGAAAAAATTTTATTTTTTAGAGAGTCCACAATAATCTTAAAATCAGGAAAACGATGATCAAGGAGAGATTTTCCTGATAATATTAGTGAAGCCCGATGTTATTTCTATAATAACATATCCGCAGAAAAATTCAAGTCCCTGCACCGGTTCCGGAAATGCTGTCCGCGGGAGCTATTCGCCGCGTCCGCTTTAAGAATGTGCTTAAAAACCATTTCGTCGCGAGGCTTTACCCGTTTTGAGCGAGACGAGGAAGACGAGTAAAACAATACGAGGCGTAGCCTAAGCTACGGTGAGTATTATTTTGCGAAGTCTGACGAAGTCGAAGCCGAAGCGGTAAAGCCGCAGTAGAAAGGGTTT
>Ga0172379_10000649_pt1 | contig 83884 bp, 75 predicted proteins | sample GrowelOW334metaG_FD_119756 | JGI IMG/M metagenome (GOLD analysis project Ga0172379, IMG submission 119756) | Groundwater microbial communities from an aquifer near a municipal landfill in Southern Ontario, Canada - Groundwater well OW334 metaG | ecosystem: Environmental > Aquatic > Deep... | reverse complement strand
TCTGTTTCACTGTCGAGGTCAGCTCTTCCATGCTGCTGGCGGTCTCTTCCAGGCTGCTGGCTTGTTCCTCGGTGCGCTGCGACAAGTCGCTGTTGCCGGCTGCGATTTCCTTGGATGCGGTGTTGATGGTGTCGGTTGATTCCTTGATGTCGCCAACCAATGCCTTGAGGTTAGTGACCGTGCCATTGACGCCGAGCTTCATGTCGTTAAAGGAACCCGCGTATTCCTTGGTAACGGTCTGGGTCAAATCTCCCTTGGCCAAGGCATTTGCGACCCGCACGACATCGGCGATGCCGGCCTCGGTGACGTTGGACAACTGGTTCAGCAATTCCGATAGCTCCTTAACGTACCCTTGCTTGCCGGTCATATCCATCTTGGTGGCAAAGCTGCCGCGCACCGCCGCGTCTTCGACGATATTCTTGATCTCGCCGACAATTTTGGTCAGCGCCTCGACGGTGTCGTTCACACCGTCCTTGGTCTGTCCGAACATGCCGGGATATTCCTTGGTGATCTTTTGCGAAAGATCGCCGTGAGCCAGTGCGGTGGCGACGCGGACTGTATCTTTCAACGCACCGTCGACAGTGTCGCTCAACTGGTTCAGCAGTTCGGAAAGTTCCTTGGTGTAGCCGACCTTGTCGGCCAAATCCATCTTGACGCCAAAGTCGCCTCGTATCGCCGCCGCTTCGACGATGCTTTTGATCTCGGCGACAATGTGACGCAAACTGTCCTGCATATACTTAAGCGAATATATCAGGCTGTTCTTGTCGCCCGGAGAGATCGCAATATCCATCGACAGGTCGCCTGCCGCAATCCGGTGCACCGCCTCGTCCGCGTAATCGGGTTCCCCGCCGAGTTGACTCATGATGCCGCCGCTGACTTTCCATGCGAGCAGCAGCGACAAGGCCACCGCACTGGCAACCAGCACCAGCGCAATAACAAGGGTGAGAGACAAGCCCTTGCCCACGTTCTTCATGGTTGCCTGCGCATCCTGCCGCTGCATTTCAACCACCATGTTCACTTGCTGGGCAATCGCCTGAAAGCGCTTGTCGGCGGCCTGCATCATCCCCGCGCCGGACGAAACATCCGACACGGCCATGTCTAATGCCTGTGCAACCGCTTTCTTGTATTTCGGAAGCACCTCGATGATGATCTGAATGGCCTTTTTTTCTTCCTCGCTCATGGCGCTGCTTTCGCCCAGTTCGGCGAACCGTTTGGATGCGCTGTCGATGCCGGCATTAATAAGTTCAGTTTCTTTCCGTATGCGCTCCTCGTCGAAGTTCGCAATCCATGAAAACAGGCGGTAGACCGCAACATTGGCTTCCAGCAGTTCGCTGCGCGCGGTGTTGGCCGTCGCCATGCGTTCCATATTGTAACGATCCAAATGGTCGAAATCGTCCTGCGCCGACGTCAGGTTGAAATAGGTCACCAGCCCCAGAACGACCATGAGGGCGACGGCCATCAATGGAGAGAGGAGAATTTTCGAACGCATTTTCATGGTGATACTCCCTCTGCGAAATATCGGCGCGTCGGATTAATCCAGCGACGCCGAGTAGAGAAGTTCAACGCTTGTAAACACCTGCGCAAACAATGACATCACTGGTCGCTTCGCAGTAAGCAGACTTCGGCAACACCTTCTTGGTCACCGGATCGGTGAATTTGTAGTCCTGCCAGAACTTGCCCTTGGACTTCGCCAGAGCCACGCGCTCCTTGACGAATTCCTTGCCATCGGCATCGGCAAGGTCGATCAGATCCTTGCCCACCTGCTTCTCGTTTTGCCCATGCGCCAGACATTTCCCGTTCATGTCATAAACCACTGCATAAAGATCCATATATACCCATTTCTTATCCTTGGCGGTGATCTCCTTGAAGATCCCCTCCCGGTTGGCCGAAATGGCCTTGACCGCTTTGGCAACCATCGCCTCAGCCTCTTTCGGCGTCGCATATTTATCGGCCGCAATCGCTTGTTGCGAGAAAAAACCCATCAATGCAATCAGGATCAGATACTTTTTCATGGCTTGCTCCTCAATATAAAGTTAGAACTGCTTGGCTCCGGTTAAAACGACATTTTCAATCCAACATCACTTCCTGTTCCCTGCTACCAACCTTCCGGGTAATCAACAAATCCGAAATCCTCACACTAGAATTCCGACCACTCGCCATCATCGCTACCCTGCACGCCGGCTCCCGCTGTCACCTTGCGCGCACCGACCTTGCCAGACATTGCCGGGGCGGCAGATTTGGCTGACAGCGCCGGTTTGCGAGCCGGAGCCGAACGTGTTGCCGGCGCGCGGCTCACCGCGACCGCCGTGCCCTCGTCCACCTTGAACGTCGCCACCGCGACCGCGAGGTTCTGAGCCTGTTCTTCCAGCGATTCCGCAGCCGCAGCCGCCTCCTCGACCAGCGCCGCGTTCTGCTGCGTGACCTCATCCATCTGGGTGATCGCCTGATTCACCTGCTCGATGCCCTGGCTCTGCTCGACCGACGCCGCGGTGATCTCGCTCATGATGTCGGTCACGCGCTTAATCGAGGTCACGATCTCTTCCATCGTCTGCCCCGCTTGCGCCACCAGCTTGCTGCCGCCTTCGACCTTATCGACCGAGTTATCGATCAGTGTCTTGATTTCCTTCGCGGCCGCCGCACTTCTTTGTGCAAGATTGCGCACTTCACCCGCGACCACCGCAAAGCCCCGGCCCTGCTCGCCCGCACGGGCCGCTTCGACCGCCGCGTTCAGCGCCAGGATGTTGGTCTGGAACGCGATGCCGTCGATCACCGAGATGATGTCCACGATCTTGCGCGACGACTCGTTGATCGAATCCATCGTATCGACAACCTCATGCACGACCGCACCGCCCTTCCCGGCAACATCCGATGCGCCTATCGCCAGCTGGTTCGCCTGCTTGGCGTGTTCGGCGTTCTGTTTCACGGTCGAGGTCAGCTCTTCCATGCTGCTGGCGGTCTCTTCCAGGCTGCTGGCTTGTTCCTCGGTGCGCTGCGACAAGTCGCTGTTGCCCGCCGCAATTTCCTTGGAGGCGGTATTGATAGTGTCGGTGGCAACCTTGATGTCACCGACCAGTTCTTTAAGGTTGGCGACGGTGCCGTTCACGCCAGCCTCCACTGCACCGAAAGTACCTTGGTAGTCCTTGGTGATGGTCTGGGTCAGGTCGCCCTTGGCCAGCGCGTTGGCGACGCGCAGCACGTCATTAAGGCCGGACTCGGTCACCGTGGAGAGCTGGTTCAGCAATTCAGACAGCTCCTTGGTGTAGCCTTGCTTGCCGCTCAAACCCATCTTGATGCTGAAGTCGCCGCGGTTGGCGGCGGCATCGACGATGTTCTTGATCTCGCCGACGATGCTGGTCAATGAATCTACGGTGGTATTGACGCTCACTTTTAACTGATCGTAAGCACCGGCATATTCCCGGGTGACCTTATGGCTCAGATCGCCGTTGGCCAAGGCCGTCGCCACGCGGATAGTGTCCTTGAACGCCCCATCGACGGTGTCGCTCAACTGGTTGAGCAATTCGGACAGTTCTTTGGTGTAACCCTCCTTGCCGTCCATATCCATCTTGATGCTGAAGTCGCCCCGGTTGGCGGCCGCGTCGACGATATCGCGAATCTCGCTAACGATCTTGAGCAGGCTGTCCTGCATTTTCTTTACGGAGTGGAGCAAGTCGCCGATTTCGTCCTTGTGGTCGTCCTGAATATGCACGGTCAGGTCGCCGCGCGCCACTCCGTCGATGGCGGTGGCAACGCTGTTGATGCGCGTGACGAGATGACGCGCGGCGAGCATCGCCAAGCCCAGCCCGAGCAGCAGGGAAAGAGCGCCGAACATCAGCGCAGAATTGCGCGCGCTAGCCATGGAATCCAGATAACTGCTCTCATCCATGGCGATTTCAACCACCCCGATAGGCTTGCCGGAATAATCGTCGACCGCTGCGGCATATACGGCATGCGGCACGCCCTGAATATCGCGGTGATCCAGCTGCGGTTCGCCGCCCATCGCTTTGTGCAGAGTTTCAGGGGATAGCAGCGGCTCTTTTCCCAGGGTCGAAACATGCGTCTTGAATATGTCGCCATCAAGCAGATCGAAACTCACCTCCACCTTGTTCAGCGCCTTGAAACTGTCGAAGAAGGCTTGCCCGAAGTTCATGCCGAACTCCACCGATCCGACATGCATCCCGTTGCGGGATACCGGCACCATGCCGCGCGCGCCCAAGCCGGCCACGCCGCCTTCCAGCCCGCGTGTAGGTTTCTTTGTTTCGTTGGTAACGACTACGGTATTACGGAAGGAAGACAAATCGTCACCAAACTTTTCCGGCTTGTGCAAGCGCAGGAAGGATGTCGCCGGAGGCATATGAAACTGGAACTGTTCGACATCGTAGTTTTTGGCAAGCACCTTGAAGCCGGGGAGAAACTGATCGGAGAGCGCGGCGCGATCGCCGGCAGCGAATTTCTCCTGGGCCAGCGGCATGTTGGCGACCAGGGCGCTCATCGTCTCGGCGATGCGTGTCTCCGTAGCGATACGGTTCGAAATGGCCTTGAGATGAGCCTCCAACTCGTTCATCTCGGCCTTGTGTATCAACTCTTCCATAATGCGGAGATTGGAAGCCGTCAACAGCCCACCAACCATGAAAACCAACAATCCCATAGCCAGCACAGCCTTGGTCCAGAGACGAAGTGTGCGCAACATTTTTGGATCTCCTTGATGAATTCAATAGTTTGCGCGACTGTTGCGACGAGGAATCCCACAAGTACCGCGCGCATTCGATCCGGTGCCGATCCACGTACCAGCTGTGCGGTACGCTATGGAAGGGGTGAATCCGCTGTCGGCACAGTCGCGCGCACACAGGCCAGCGACCTTCACCGCACCGTAATCGGAAAGAACCTCCGGCAGCCACTCGACAAAGACAAAGCGACCGCGCCTGAACAACGGGTTGCGTTGTGCGACGCTGAATGTCACGGAGATGCTGACGCGGTCGTGGTACAGCATGGAGTGCGACCGATGCCGGCGATCAGAGAATGAGAACTTCACTCATCAAAAGGCTGTGGGTTGCGTAGTTCCCCAACAAGGCCATCAGAACGACAACCGCAAGTATGAGGTGCTCGATCATCTGCGATACCCGGTCGACACAGCTACGTCTTACTGATGCCATGGTTCGTGCGTCGCACGCGCCTTCCGGCGCGGATCGATTAAGTTCCGTCGTAGACGCGCAATGAGATTTCATGGACTTCCCCTTTCGTCCGTGAAAATAAAAATGGATTCGCCCTGGCTGGGCAACAAACGGCAGAACAATTATTCGGATGAGCATTCCTCGTCCGATACCGGCGAGAGCAGCATCAACTGTTGTTTCAACGCGGCAATCTCCAGTCTGGCGGACGAGAGCTGGTCGCACAACGAGGCGTTGCAGGATTCGAGCATGGCAATATGTTTCGTCAGTTGCCGGGTACGCTGTTCGACATTGCGCTCAAGGCAATAGCGATGATCGACCAGTTCGGCCTCCATCCGCTTCTTGTCGGTGATATCGAGCATAACGCCCTTGATGAACAACGGTGTCCCCGCTTCGTCGCACACCACACTGGCTTCATCGTGGAACCAGCGCACCTTGCCTTGGTTGTCGTAGAGCCTGTAGTGACAGCTGAATTTCTCGGCCGCATTGCAACTGTGCCGTAGCGCCTGTTCGAACCGTCCAAAATCCTCCTCGTGCACCTGTTTCAGGCGCAAATCAGGACGGTCCAGCAAGTCTTCCGGCATAAAGCCTAGATTACTTATCTGCGGGCTGACATAAATCAAGTGGCGCCCCGGCAGGCACGATGAGATGTAGGTAATAGCCGACGAGTGTTCGACCGAGGGGAGGCCGGCATAATCGCCAATGGTAGTCTGAAACGGCTCAGCTTTGGCATCGTTGGAGCTTTGCAACTCCCGCCCGGAGACTTCGCCTATGGGAGCCAGTAAATGTATCGCATAGTCTTCCGCCAATGGGGGCGACAGTAACCGGTTACGCCAGCCACCGACAGTCCCCATATTCCCCATAAATTCCTTCACGCCCAGATTCCTGAGTGTCTGGCGCACAGTAATGGCAGCGACTCGCTCTTCGCCGGCTTGATGCCCTTGCTTGTTAATAGTCCTCACTATCGCTCCTTAAAAGGGTTCGTTGTTCGGGTATCGCGTAAAGGCAGTCGAAGGCTCGATTACCGTGGAGCGAATTTTGCCCAAACTGCGTAATAGTAAGTATCGGTGAGTGACTATTTCGCCGTCGTATTCCGGGAGGAGACGGATAGGGAAATGATGAGGGAGTTAAGAGAACAGCTTACCTTGCATCGCGTATCGCACTAAATCTGCAACACTTTTCAAGCCAAGCTTGGCGAGAATATGGGCCTTGTGGGTGCTGACCGTCTTGTCGCTGATGGACAATTCATTAGCAATTTCCTTGATGCACAACCCATTGACGATCAGGCGAAATATCTGCATTTCGCGCTCCGATAACGTCAATTCGACATCATCAACCTCCGCCGAAGACGAAGCGAAGGCAAGCCGCTCGGCTATTTCCGGATCCAGATATTTCCCGGTGGCAGCAACCTTGCGTATCGCATCAATCAACGTTTGTGGAGAACAGTTCTTGGTGATATAGCCAGAAGCACCGGCCTTCATTGCGCGCAGCACGGTCTGGGTGTCGTTGTGCATACTGAGCACCAGAATGCGCAAATTGGGGTTGGCGCCCCTGACGCGAGCAACCAGTTCCGCGCCACAAATGCCGGGCATAACGAGATCCAGCAGCAACACATCAACCTGCACCGAACGCAACTTTTCCAGCAACTCCGCGCCGCAGCCGGCTTCGGCAACCACCTGCACATCCGCAGACATGGACATGAACTGAACCAGACCTGAACGAACCAGTTCGTGATCATCGGTAATCATCAGACGCGTAACCAAGCTTCCCCCTGAATTGACATTCAACATCACCTGCGGAACGAGCGGATTTATACCACCATTCGAACAAGAATGGCTACAAATCCATCGCAGTCACAGCAACATTCCCGGCACGAGCGGCTATTTGCTACCATTCATCCGGTCGAAAAGGAGTATCGAACTGTCCACCCCCACCGAATTGTCGCAATTCCTTTGCAACGCAGAGCGTCGCGCCTATAAACAGGCGCTGTTCGCCGTGCGCGACGAGCATGCCGCACTGGACATCGTGCAGGATTCTATGATCAAGCTCGCCGAAAAATACGGCGACAAACCTGTCAAGGAGTTGCCGCTGCTGTTCCAGCGCATCCTGCAAAACACCATACGCGATTATTACCGCAGACAGAAGGTCCGGAACGCTTGGACAACACTATTTTCCTCGTTTGCAACGAAAAGCGAAGAAGACGAATTCGACCCGCTGGAATCGCTGGTGGACGACGACAATCGCAGTGCGCCACCGTTGCCTGACGCGGAGCTGCAACAAAAACAGATCATCTCCCGGATCGAACGGGCATTGGAACGGCTGCCGGCGCGTCAACGCGAGGCGTTTCTGCTGCGTTACTGGGAAGGAATGGATATTATTGAAACCGCCGCCGTCATGGGATGCACCGAGGGTAGTGTGAAAACCCACTGCTCGCGCGCAACGCATGCGCTGGCTGCAGCCTTGAAAGACACCGGAATGGAACTGCCATGAACATCGAGCCCCGTTTGCCGCACGACCGCAAATCGCCAAATATCGATTCGCCGGATATCGCCCCGGAACAAATCGCCGGGTTGCTTACACGCTCCGCCGAGCAACTGGATAGCAATACCGTAGCGGCATTGCGCCGGGCTCGCCATACCGCGCTCGACCGGCAGAACGTACACGCTCCGGCATTTGCTCTCGACGCCAAACACGGATTCCACTGGCAACTCCCGCACACGCCCCGACAATGGGTGGCAACGGTTCTGCTGCTCGCTGTGGTTGTCGGCAGCAGTGGCTATTGGCAACACCTGCGCAAACATGAAATGATGACGCATCTGGATGTAGCCATCCTGACCGACGACATGCCCATGGAAGTATTTATCGACCACAGATCCGAATGAAACCCTCCATCGCCGCCTTTGCGCTACTTTGCATAATCAACCTTTCGCCCGCGGCTGCCGCGCCGCAACCCTGGCACGCCCTCACCCCCATGCAGCAGCAAGCACTGGCGCCGATGGTGCAGCAATGGGCAGGATTATCCGAGGAACAGCAACGCGGCCTGCTCGCCGTCGCCAGCCACTATCCGGACTTGAGTCCGGAAGAGAAACAGCGCTTCCTCGGCCGCTTGGGCGCATGGAGCAAACTCACCCCCGAGCAGCGTCAGGCGGCGCGCGAAAAGTACCGCGCCTTTAGTCAGGTTCCGGAAGACAAACAGGAGCAGGTGAGGCAGATCGTCAGGGAAGAACAAGCGAAGAAAGCGCCGTAAGCTTGCAACAATCGACGACGCCCTAGCGTCGTTCGGTCCACCAGAGCATCGCCATCCCCAGCAGCAGGAACAAGCCGGTCATCGCCGTGGCGCTGAACAGCGGTTGCCAGTTGTTGAGCGCCCCGAGACTGGCGAACAGGCGTCCGACGAAGTGGAACACCAGCCCCAGCGCGATGCCCATGAACACCATCGCGCTGATACCGCCTGAACGCTTGTGATAGGAGGCGAACGGCAGCGCCAGTATCATCATCACCAGCAGCGCGAACGGATAAACCAGCTTGTTCCACATCGCGATCTCGTAACGCGCGCTTTGCTGCCGGTTCTCCTTCAGGTGGGCGGTGTATTGATAGAGGTCGTAGGCCGACATCTGCTCAGGCACCACCAGCAGCACGCTCAGGATCGCCGGATTCAGCGCCGATGCCCATTCCTGCGAGTCCATCGCCTGGACACTGATGCCGTGCTTGTCGAAACGGGTCTCGCGCACCTCTTCGAGACGCCAACGCCCCTGCTCGATGAAATTCGCCCGACTAGCATGGGTGATGGCCTGCAAATGAGAGGTCTCGTCGAAACGATAGATGTCGATGTTCAGCAGGCTGGTGTCGGGCATAACGTTCTTCACGTTCACGAAGCTGCGCTCGTCCTTCACCCACACGCCGGAGCGGAATTCCTTGAGCGCCACCTGCGCGTTCTGCGCCTTCAGCCGCAGTTGCTGCGCCAGCCGCTCGCTGGGAGGGGCGACGAACTCGCTGAACGCGAAACTCAACGCCACCAACGGCAACGCGATCTTGAACAGTGCGGACATCATCTGCCACAGCGATGCGCCCGAGGCGCGATAGATGGTCAGTTCGGAACTGGCCGCCATTTGCACCAGAGCGAAGATCGTGCCCACCAGCACCGCCACCGGGAACAGTTCGTAGATATGGCCGGGGATGGTCAGCACCACGAACAGCAGCACATAGCCGATGTGGTACTGCCCCTGCATCACGTTCAACTCGTGAATCAAGTCGAGGAACGCGAACAGCGCGATCAGCGCGGCGAACACCAGCGCGATGCTCAGATAAATCTCGCGGCCGAGATAGCGGGTCAGCAGATTCATGCACTGGCCTCCGGCTGAACGCGTCCTTTGCCGAACAGCCTGCGCCATGAGAACAGCATCATGCGACGCTGGAACATCAGTATCGTCACCGCCAGCATCAACGCATGTATCCCCCACAGGCCGATGCCCGGAGAAAGCTTGCCCTGCGCGACCCAGGCATTGCTGACGCTGATCAGGTTGCTGTAGAACATGTACAGCACAATCGCCAGCACCAGATTGAGCGAACGACCGGCGCGCGGATTGACGTAACTCAGCGGGATCGCCAGCAACGCCAGGATGGCCGCGCTGATCGGCAGGCCGACACGCCAGTCCAGCTCGGCGTGGCTCATCAGGCTGCGCTCCCGCAGCAGCTCCGGCGTGGACATTGTGCGCACCCAGGGCTGCGCCAGTTTCGGCGGGACGCTGTCGATGCGGATTGCATGGCGCTCGAACTCGACGATATTGTAGTCGCGCTGGCCGGGCGTGCCTTCGTAGCGCGTGCCGTTGAGCAGCACCAGGAAGCGGTCGCCGTTCGGCAGCGTCTCCTGCAAACCTTCGCGCGCGACCATCGTTCCCAGCTTGCCGTTCTGCGTCGACTGCACGAAGATATTGCCGACCCGATTGGAACCCAGGTTCACGTTCTCGACGAAATACACCCGGTCGGCCTGCCGGGATTCACGGAACGTGCCCGGAACAGCGGCCGCGACGTCGTCGCGGCTCTCCAGCTTGCGCTTGTATGCCTCGGCCTTCTGCAGCGCCCAGGGCGACAATACCAAGCTGAGCAACGCAATCAGGCCGACCACCGGCAACGCATACCACATCACCGGTCGTATCCAGCGCGTCAACCCGATGCCGCAGCCGAACCACACCACCATCTCGCTGTCGCGGTAGGCGCGCGACAGGGTCAGCAGGATGGAGATGAACAGGCTGATCGAAAGCAGCACCGCAAGGTAGTTCATCGCCGCGAAGCCCAGCAGCGCCAGCACCCCTTCCACGGCGATCCGACCGCTGACCGCATCGCCCAACAATCTAATCAGCTGGCTGACCACGACGATGCCGAGCAACACCGCAAACACCAGCAGGCCATTGCTGGTGAGCTCGCCGACCAGCGCACGGTGGAACACCCCGATGCGTGGCGGCTTTGACTTTGTGCGGCGAGTGTGCGGATAATCCGGCATCGAGAAGAAATTCGAACATCTGAAGGAGAGACGCGTGGAATTTAGCATAAAACAAGGTAGCCCGGAAAAACTGAAGAGCGGCACTGTCGTCGTCGGCGTATTCGAAGGCGGCAAGCTTTCGACACCGGCCCAAACGCTGGACAAGGCGGCTGAACATCGCCTGAGCGACGTAATCGCCAACGGCGACATGAACGGCAAGGCCGGCAGCACGCTGATGCTGCACCATGTCCCCGGCATCGCCGCCGAGCGCGTGCTGCTGGTCGGCCTGGGTAAAGCCGCCGACCTCGCCGCGAAACCTTATCTGGATGCATTGCGCGCCACCTTCGCCGTGCTGCAGAAGACCGCAGGCAAGGATGCCGCGCTGTTCCTCACCGAGCTCGCCGTCAAGGATCGCGACGTCGGCTGGAAAATCAAACAGGCCGTATTGCTCGCCGCCGAGTCCGGCTTTCGCTGCGACCATCTGAAGAGCAAGCCGGCCGACGCATCGGCATTGCGCAAGATCGTGCTGGGTTGTGCGGACAAGCCGGATGCCGCCGCACAACAAGCGCTGGCCCAGGCCGAGGCGATCGCACACGGCATGGATCTGACCAAGGAACTCGGCAACCTGCCTGGCAATATCTGCACCCCTAGCTTCCTCGCCGCCAAGGCATTGGCGCTGGGCAAGGCGCACAAAAGCATCAAGACCACCGTGCTGGAAGAGAAGGACATGCAGAAGCTGGGCATGGGCTCCTTCCTGTCTGTCACGCGCGGCAGCGACCATCCGGCCAAGCTGATCACGCTGGAGTATTCCGGAGGCGACAAAAAACAGAAGCCTGTCGTACTGGTCGGCAAGGGCATCACCTTCGACACCGGCGGCATTTCGCTGAAACCGGGCGGCGACATGGACGAGATGAAGTACGACATGAGCGGCGCGGGCAGCGTGCTCGGCACGATGCATGCCATCGCCGAAATGGGCCTGAAGCTCAACGTGGTCGGCGTGATCCCTACCTGCGAGAACATGCCTTCCGGCAAGGCCACCCGCCCCGGCGACATCGTCACCTCGATGTCCGGCCAGACCATCGAGATTCTCAACACCGACGCCGAAGGCCGCCTGATCCTGTGCGACGCGCTGACCTACTCGGCGAAGTTCAATCCGGACACCGTGATCGACATCGCCACGCTGACCGGTGCCTGTGTGATCGCGCTGGGCAACGTCGTCAGCGGCATGTTCGCCAACGACGACAAGCTCGCCGCGGAGCTCGTCGCAGCGGGAGATCAGTCGCACGACCGCGTGTGGCAACTGCCGCTGTGGGACGACTACCAGCCGCTGCTGGACAGCAATTTCGCCGACATGGCGAACATCGGCGGACGCGCCGGCGGCACCATCACTGCGGCCTGCTTCCTGTCCCGCTTCACCAAGGACTACCGCTGGGCGCACCTGGACATCGCCGGCACCGCCAACAAGTCCGGCAAGGACAAGGGCGCGACCGGTCGTCCGGTGCCGCTGCTGACGCAGTACCTGATCAATCGCACGACTAAGGCATAAAACCCCATGTCCACGAAAAACACGAAATTCACGAACATGCTTTTTTCGTGCTTTTCGTGTTTTTCGTGGACTAGGACTTTTTTGAATAATGACTAAAGTTGATTTTTACACCGGCAGCGAAGACAAGCTGCGCACCGCTTGCCAGCTGAGCCACAAGGCGATGCAGAACGGTGTGCGCGTCGTGCTCAGTGCGCCGGATGACGCGACCACCGAGGCACTGGACAAGCTGCTGTGGCAGTACCCGGCAACGGCCTTCATCCCGCACTGCCGCAGCGACGCGGCAGAATCGGAGGAAATGCCGGTCGTATTGAACAGCGGCAGCGAGCGCTTCCCGCACCACGACCTGCTGATCAGCCTGCACAACGAATGCGTGCCGTTCTTCAGCCGCTTCGAGCGCGTCATCGAGATCGTCGGTACCGACGCCGAAGACAGCAAGCTGGGACGGGAGCGCTACAAGTTCTACAAGGACAGAGGCTACGAATTGCGCCATATCGACCTCTCCGGAGCGAAAAACGCATGAGCCCCGATCCGTCCGATAGCTCATCGACCGACTTGCCAGTGCTGACCCAGGTGGTAGGCTCTCCCGCGCCGGAAGACCTGCCGACGCTGACCGAGGTCGTCGCCCCCCCGCCTCCCGCCGCACACACGCTCAGCGAGGAAGAGATTCAGCAGTTGCTGCGACTGCTCGAATCGCGCCTCGAAGTCGTGTTCACGCAAAAACTCAGCCACCATCTCGAAAAGCTGCAACGGCTGGCCGTCAAACAGGCCGTCAACGAATTCCGCGCCGCGCTGCCGGAATTGCTGCACGAAATACTGAACACCCCGCCCCAATCTCGTCCGTAATCTCCCGCCCGTAATCCAGAGTCCGCCTGCGCTCATAGCGCACGGGATTCCGCCCCTCCGCTTTGCTATAATCGCGCCCCTCTACAGCCGCCTGGCTGATCTATCACCGCACGAATATGACTCAGCAAAAAGAACTCGCAAAAAGTTTTGAACCGAAAGACATCGAAGCCCGCTGGTATCCCACTTGGGAAAACGCCGGTTACTTCAAGGCCGGACTCGATCCGAACAAGACCGAATCTTTCTGCATCCAGTTGCCGCCGCCCAACGTCACCGGCACGCTGCACATGGGCCACGGTTTCAACCAGACGCTGATGGATGCGCTCACCCGCTACCACCGCATGCGCGGGGACAACACGCTGTGGCAGCCCGGCACTGACCACGCGGGCATCGCCACGCAGATTGTCGTCGAGCGTCAATTGGACGCACAAGGCGTCTCGCGCCACGATCTCGGCCGCGAGAAGTTCATCGAGAAGGTATGGGAGTGGAAGGAATACTCCGGCAACACCATCACCCAACAAATGCGCCGCCTCGGCACCTCGCCCGACTGGTCGCGCGAGCGCTTCACGATGGACCCGAAACTGAACAAGACCGTCACCGAGACTTTCGTGCGCCTGTTCAACGAAGGCCTGATCTACCGCGGCAAACGTCTGGTGAACTGGGACCCCAAGCTGCACACCGCGGTCAGCGACCTCGAAGTGGTGCAGGAAGAAGAAGACGGCTTCATGTACCACATCAGCTATCCATTAGCTGATGGCTCCGGTCACTTGGTCGTCGCGACGACGCGCCCCGAGACCATGCTGGGCGACGTGGCCGTGATGGTGCATCCGGAAGACGAGCGTTACAAGCACCTTATCGGCAAGCAGGTCACCCTGCCGCTGTGCGACCGCACCATCCCGGTCATCGCCGACGATTACGTGGACAAGGAATTCGGCACCGGCGTGGTCAAGGTCACACCCGCACATGACTTCAACGACTATGCGGTGGGGCAGCGCCATGCGCTTCCGATGATCTCCATCCTCACGCTGGATGCGAAGATCAACGAGCACGCCCCCAAGCAGTATCAGGGCATGGACCGCTTCGCTGCGCGCAAGCAGATCTGCGCCGACCTCGAAGCGGCTGGCTTGTTCGTCAAGGCCGACAAGCACAAGCTCAAAGTCCCGCGCGGCGACCGCACCGGCGTGGTGATCGAGCCGATGCTGACCGACCAGTGGTTCGTGGCGATGAGCAAAGCTGGCCCCGAGGGCAAGAGCATCACCGAGCAGGCGCTGGAATGCGTGAGCTCCGGCGAGATCAAGTTCCACCCCGAGAACTGGGTCAACACCTACAACCAGTGGCTGAACAACATCCAGGATTGGTGCATCTCGCGCCAACTGTGGTGGGGTCACCAGATTCCCGCGTGGTACGGCGTGAACGGCGAAGTGTTCGTCGCGCGCGACGAGGCCGAAGCGCGCCACTTGGCCGACAAGGCAGGCTATGCCGGACAACTAGACCGCGACAACGACGTGCTCGACACCTGGTTCTCTTCCGCACTGTGGCCGTTCTCCACGCTGGACTGGGAAGAAGGCAAGCCGTTCGACGCGCAGAACGAGTTCGTCAAACAATACCTGCCCTCCTCCGTGCTGGTCACCGGCTTCGACATCATCTTCTTCTGGGTGGCGCGCATGGTGATGATGACCAAGCACATCACCGGCCAAATCCCGTTCAAGGATGTGTATGTGCACGGCCTGATCCGCGACGCGGAAGGCCAGAAGATGTCCAAGTCCAAGGGCAACGTGCTCGACCCCATCGACCTCATCGACGGCATCGATCTCGACTCACTGGTGAAGAAGCGCACCACCGGCCTGATGAACCCGAAGGATGCGGAGAAGATCGAGAAACGCACGCGCCGCGAATTCCCGGAAGGCATCACCGCCTTCGGCACCGACGCCTTGCGTTTCACCTTCGCCTCGCTCGCCTCGCCCGGCCGCGACATCAAGTTCGACATGCAGCGTTGCGAGGGTTATCGCAACTTCTGCAACAAGCTGTGGAACGCCACGCGCTTCGTGCTGATGAACTGCGACGGCAAGGATGTGGGGCAGGACGAAAGCCTGCCGCTGGAATTCTCCGCCGCCGACCGCTGGATGATCAGTCTGCTGCAACAGACCGAAGCCGAAATGGCGACGCACTTCGCCGACTACCGTTTCGACATGGCCGCGCGCGCGGTGTACGAACTGGTGTGGAACACCTACTGCGACTGGTATGTGGAACTGGCGAAGGTGCAAATGGCGAACGGCAACGAGGCTGCGCAACGCGCAACGCGCCGCACGCTGGTACGTGTGCTGGAAACCATCCTGCGCTTGGCCCACCCCATCATCCCGTTCATCACCGAAGAATTATGGCAATCCGTCGCGCAGATGGCGAATGCCAAGGGCGACAGCATCATGCTGCAAGCCTATCCCAAGGCCGACAGCAGCAAGATCGACGCAGCCGCCATCGCGCAGATCGCGTTACTGCAAGAACTGGTGAACGCCTGCCGCAGCCTGCGTAGCGAGATGAGTTTGTCGCCTGCTGCGCGCGTGCCGCTGATCGCCGCAGGCGACGCAACGCTGTTGAACGCACTCGCCCCTTACATCAGCAGCCTCGGAAAACTCAGCGAAGTGCTGGTCGTCGCCGAACTGCCGGAAGGCGATGCGCCGGTGTCCATCGCCGGTAACGTCAGGCTGATGCTGAAGGTGGAGATCGATGTCGCGGCAGAACGCGAGCGCCTGGACAAGGAGATCGCCCGCCTCACCAACGAAATCGCCAAGGCCGAAGCCAAGCTCGGCAACGAGAGCTTCGTCGCCCGCGCTCCAGCGGAGGTGGTAGCGCAAGAAAAGAAACGGCTGGAGGGCTTCGGCACTACGCTGACGCAGTTGCAGGCACAACGCAAGAAGCTGGGGTAATCGTTGTAGGGGCGTGATTCATCACGCCCGTTTTTCATATCGGAACAAGGGCGTGATACCCATAGGGTACAAGAACCTCTTCGAGGTGAATCACGCCCCTACACACATTTACCGGCGGCGGATCAGGAAAATAAATTCGCCGCCCGCCTCAGTCGACGACAGCAACTCATTCCCGGTCTTCTTGCAGAAATCGATGAAATCGTTCGGCGAGCCCTTGTCGGTCGCGACGATCTTCAGCACTTGCCCGCTGGTCATGCCGGCCAGCGATTTCTTTGCGCGCAGGATGGGCAACGGGCATGCCAGTTGCCGCACATCCAGCTCGGTATCGGCCGGGGTAGCAGACAATAGTTTCTCGTCTTCCATCATGCAATCGGCAGACCGGCCTGCGCCCAGCAGGTGATGCCGCCCTGCAAGTTGTACACATCGGAGAAACCATTGGCGGCGGCAAACGCGGCAGCCTGCGCCGAACGTCCGCCCATCTGGCAATAGAACACCGTGGTAGCCGCCTTGTCCATTTCGCTGATACGCAGCGGAATCAAGTGCAGCGGCAGCGGCTCGCCCTGCGGGATCTTGCCGCGCGCGACTTCCGCGTCGGTGCGAACGTCCACCAGACGCAGACCGCCCTGCTGCAACATCGCTTGCAACTCCGCAGCGGTGATGTTTTTAAAATCAGTCATGTTTCCGTTCCTTGTTTCGAAGGGCGGCGATTCTAGCGCAAATCGGAGCCGCAACCTATGCCCGGCGCGTGTTGTTGCCACATTTCGGCACCAGAGGAACCGCCTGCGAAAACGGTTATCATACGGGTCATGAAAAAACTGCCCTTGTTGCTGTTGCTGTGTCTTTCAACCCCCGCGCTGGGCGACGGACTGCCCGACCTCGGCGACACATCCCAGACCGTGCTGACGCCCTTACAGGAACGCCAAATCGGCCAACAGAGCATGCTGCAGATACGCTCCGGCAAACAGTATTTCGACGACGCAGAAATCCACGACTACCTCAATCAGATCGGCTACAAGCTGGTCGAGAACAGCGCCGAACCCAGCACCGGTTTCGAGTTCTTCGCGCTCGACGATTACAACGTCAACGCCTTTGCGATGCCCGGCGGCTTCATCGGCGTGAACGCCGGCCTGCTGCTCACCGCACAGAGCGAATCGGAACTGGCCGCAGTGCTGAGCCACGAAATCGCCCACGTCACCCAACACCATCTGGCGCGCATAGTGGCGGGCACGCAGAACGACAGCTTGGCCTCGATGGCCGCACTCGCGGTCGCGATCCTCGCCGCGCGCAGCAACTCGCAGGTCTCGGAAGCTGCGCTGGCCGGCATGCAGGCGCGCAGCATCCAGAGCCAACTGGATTACACCCGGACCCACGAGCAGGAGGCGGATCGCATCGGCTTCGAGATCCTGCTCAAATCCGGATTCAACACCCACGCGATGCCGGAATTCCTGGACCGGCTGCAGACCGCCACCCGATTGCTGGAAGGCAACATGCCGGGTTATTTGCGCACCCACCCGATCACCAGCGAACGCGTCGCCGACATTGCCAACCGCGTGCAGAAACAGCCCTACCGGCTGGTGCCGGACAGCTTGGACTTCCAGTTGGTGCGCACCAAACTAATCGCAAGGCAGAAGACCACGCTGGACGCCATCGCCTACTTCAGCGACGCGCTCGGTGCACAGAAACACGGCAATCCGATCGCCCAGCGCTACGGATTGATCGTTTCGCTGCTGCGCAACCATGAAACCGAACGCGCCGCGCAGGAACTGGCGAAGCTACGCAAACAGGCGAAAAGCGACCCGGCCGCCAGGCGCAACGCGATGATAGAAACGCTCGCCGGACGGGTGAAACGCGCGATGCACGACGACGCGACCGCGTTCTACCGCGCCGCCGTGCAGGACTTTCCGCAGCACCGCGCGCTGGTCTACGACTATGCCGAACTGCTGATCGACGGTGGACAAGCCGAGACCGCCGCAAAGCTGCTCACCGAGCAGCTCGTCCGCCATCCCAGCGACACCACGCTGTATGACCTGCAGGCGCGCAGCTATGCGAAACTAGGAAAGCGCTTCGAACAGCACCAGGCGCAGGCCTACGGCTATGCCTGGCAAGGCCGGTTGCACGCCGCGCTCGAACAGCTAGAACTGGCCAAACAGTCCGGCGGCAACTTCTACCAGTTGTCGGTGATCGAGAGCGACTTGCGAGAATTGAGGGGGATGCTGGAAGCGAACCGAAAATAGACCATCGGTTCAATGTTCGGGCAAAGTTCCGACCAGAGGTAAGTTGATTTTGTCGCAGCCCTTACCAGCAAGCTTGCAAGTTACCTTATAGTCCTCACTCGCTGCGGCCCAGTTTTTCTGCTTTTCATATGCTATGGCTCTACCGTAATAGTAACGAGGCGCCTCCACGTCCGAACTGGTCTTGTTCATCTCAATGGCTATTGAATAAAACCGCACGGCCTCTTCCAGTTCGCCCTTCTTAAAATATGCGAGGCCAAGATTATTGTAAGCATATGGTTGCGGCGGAAAAAGTTCGATCGAGCGTTTCAAGTCGCCGATCGCTTTGTCGTACTCGTTAATCTGCAAATAACGCGAACCCCTGTTGTAGTAAATCCTGAAAACGCCGGGCAAATCCGACCGTCCTTTCACCAGCTTCTCTGCATCGTCCCACACCAGGACCGGATGCGAGAAAGTACTGAGTCGCTCCATTGCAACACCGAACATGAACATTGCAATGATAGACAGCATCAAGATCGCACCCCGCGCAGTTGCTCTCCAGAAAAGCACAGGCAATATTGCAACGCCCCCTGCCGCCCAAATATAGCTGCGATACAGCACAAAAGACTCCTGTACGCGCACCGTGGAAATCTCGGTCATAAACATCAGCCAGGGGAACAGCAGAGCGAAACCGAGCAAGCCCATCATGCCGCGCTTAAACAACAGATATACGGCTACCATTCCATAAACAATGAAAGCAGCAAAAGCCAACGAATAGAATGAAAAGTAACTCTTCGCGAATGGCTCGCGCATATCCACCGACATCCATTCCGGGTTCGGCAATATCCATAGCGCAAAGTATTTGAAGAACAGCCAGGATTGCGTCAATACGCTGAACGGGTAAGCATCTTTTGGACTGATCTCCTGCAACATATCGGGAGCATTGATTTCATACACCCCGCCCAACACCCCCTTCTTGGCCAATATCACCAGCAACGCAATTGCCGCAAAAGCCGCAAATATTGACCACATCCGCTTTAACCGGGCAAACCAGTCTTCATGCAGCAACACAGTCAATGCCAGCATGACGGCGGGCAGCATGACGACATGCTCTTTGGAATAAACGGCCCAGTAATAAAAAAACACACTCGCCCACAACCATCCTTGCTTTTTCTGCACATTGCCGCGCACGTAGGCATACATGGCGAGCAAACTGAACAGCGTGGCCATCACTATCGTGCGTTGCGTCAGATATCCCACGGCAAATACCGCTACCGGATGCAGGCCAAACAACAGCGCCGCAAAAAATGCGGCCCAACGCAACTTCAAGCCATCCGAACGCGATGAGACTTTAGCCAACACCACTTCAAATAGCTGCAACAGGAAGAAAAACAGCGCGACTACGGTCGCAGCATGCAACAGCAGATTGCCGATACGAAAACCGATTAAATCATAGCCGAACAACTGAGCGGTCCATGCCAGCGTGGCATAAGGCAAAGAACGCAACACCAGCGGCGAAAACTCTATGGCATATTGCAAAACATGCGGACGACCATCTTCGTCCAGCTTAAAAAACTGACCATCGTCAAAAAAAGTGGGGCTCCACAGGAATTGCCCATATAAGGCGGCAACGAACGCCACCAGCAGCGCTATTAACAGACTCGTTTGTTTACATTTATTCAGCATTCGTCAGCGCCTGGATGCTTGTTTCATTCTCACAACAAAAACCCCCTCGCGAGGAGGGGGTCGAATAACGCACCAGCAGTTAAAACTGGTGTTATTTGCACAAAGTTGCAGCGATACAAGTACCCGAAGCAGTCCAGCTAACGCCCCTAACGCTGTCATAGGTTGGAGTCAGGATGTAAGTCAGGTTGTCCACTTGCGCATTGCCGGTGGCCGTGATCACGCCGTTAGCGGCAGTTGTCACGCTGGTGCCGTATTTGCCGAACGTACCGACATCGGCGGGAACGCCGGAGGTGGTTACGCCATCATGGCAATCGGTTACGGCGCCAGCCTCGGATGCACATCCTTCGATGGCGATCTTGATAGCCTGGGTCGCCTGAGTCACTTCGGTGAACTTGGCCTTCTTGGTGTAGTTGCTGTAAGCCGGGATCGCCACAGCGGCCAAGATGCCGATAATCGCGACCACGATCATCAGTTCGATCAGGGTAAAGCCTTTTTGTACGTTCTTCATGTAAAGCTCCTTTAAGAGTTATTTAGCCATTCGACCAAGCCATCGGCCCGATTTACGGTTAACACACATCGTGTGTTGCCCGAGATAACGCAATAGCCGTGCCAAACTTTCAACTCATTGATTTATATACACACCCGCAATTCTCGTCGCCCCCGCGGGAAATTATCCGCAACGAAATTCGTCCATCCACTGACGATTTTCGTCACCCCATCAGGCGCTATGCAGCTTCAGCATCGCCGCCTCGGCCTTGCCCTCGACGACCATCTCGGCGACGTCCAGCGCGCGCTGCATCGCCTCGTCGATCAGCCCCCGCTCCTCGCGGCGCGGGTCGTTCAGCACGAAGTTGACTACTTCGCTGCGTTCGCCGGGGTGGCCGATGCCGAGGCGCAGCCGCCAGAAATCCTTCGTCCCCAGATGGGCGATGATGTCCTTCAGGCCGTTGTGACCGCCGTGGCCGCCGCCCAGCTTCAGCTTGGCGCTGCCCGGCGGCAGATCCAGTTCGTCGTGAACGACCAGTATCTCGGCCGGGGCGATCTTGTAGAACTGCGCCAGCGCACCGACCGCGCGGCCGCTGACGTTCATAAAGGTCTGCGGCTTGAGCAGGAAGACTTCGTGCCCATGCAGTTGGCCGCGCACCGCCAACCCGTGGAACTTGGCCTCGCTCCGGAAACTCAGGTTGTGCATGCGCGCGAACTCGTCCAGCCACCAGAAGCCGGCGTTGTGACGGGTATTCTCGTATTCACGGCCGGGATTGCCCAGCCCGACGATCAGGCGTATCGAACTCATAGTTATCGAATCAGTACAAATAAAAAACCCGCCATGCCGGTATCAGCGATGGCGGGTTGCGAGGGTCGGTCGACCCCGTTATTACTTCTTGGCGGCAGGTGCAGCAGCTTCGGCAGTCGCTGCTTCGGCAGCAGCTTCGACTGCACCGCGCGGCACTTGCACGGTTGCCACCACGGCCTCGCCGGTATGGGTGCCATGCGCAGCAACTTCGACGCCATTCGGCAGCTTCAAGTCGGCAACGTGTACGGAATGGCCCAGATCCAGTTTGCCCAGATCGACTTCGATGAAGGCTGGCAGATCCTTAGGCAAGCAGGTGATGTCCAGATCGTGGATCACGTGGCTAATCTTGCCGCCGCCGGTCTTGACGCCCGGAGCGATTTCTTCGTTGATGAAGTGCAGAGGCACCTTCTTGTGCATCTTCTGGTTCACGTCCACGCGCTGGAAATCGATGTGCTGCACTTGCTGGCGGAACGGGTGCATCACGAAGTCGCGCAGCAGCACGGTTTCCTTCTTGCCTTCGACGTTCAGCGACAGCACGGAAGCGTGGAACGCCTCGGAACGCAGCTTGTAGTAGATCTCGTTGTGATCCAGATCGATCGCGACGGCATCGCCGGAGCCGTAGACAACGCCTGGCACGCGGCCGGCATTACGCAGACGGCGGCTCGCACCCGTACCTTGCGCCTTGCGAATTGTTGCATTGATTTCGATAGTCATTTCACTTCTCCAAAAAACAGAATCGTCCGCGACCAGACGATTCAACATTTGCGGCAACCGACATGGTTGCCGCTAAAACCTGATGTAGGTTGGGCTCAGCTTTATCGAGCCCAACTTACTATTCGGTGAACAGCGAGCTCACCGATTCTTCGTTGTTGATGCGGCGGATGGTTTCCGCCAGCAATTCTGCGGTGCTCAGTTGACGAATGCGCTTGCAGTTGCGCGCGGCTTCGCTCAGAGGGATGGTGTCGGTGACCACCAGTTCATCCAGCGCAGAATTCTCGATGCGCTCGATTGCCGGACCGGACAGCACCGGATGAGTGCAGTAGGCCAGCACGCGTGTCGCGCCCTTTTCCTTCAGCGCATTCGCCGCTTCGCACAGCGTGTTGGCGGTGTCCACCATGTCGTCCATGATCAGACAGGTGCGCCCTACCACGTCACCGATGATGTTCATCACCTTGGCAACGTTTGGCTTCGGACGACGCTTGTCGATGATCGCCAGATCCGCGTCCAGTTCCTTGGCCAGCGCGCGAGCGCGCACCACGCCGCCGACGTCCGGCGACACCACGATCAGATTCGGGTAATTGCACTTGCACACATCGGCCAGCAGGATCGGGCTGGCGTAGATATTGTCCACCGGCACATCGAAGAAGCCCTGTATCTGGTCGGAGTGCAGATCCATCGTCAGCACGCGATCCACGCCTGCGCTGGAAAGCATATCGGCGACGACTTTCGCGGTGATCGCGACACGCGCGGAACGCGGACGGCGATCCTGGCGCGCATAGCCGAAATACGGAATCGCGGCAGTGATGCGACCGGCTGAAGCGCGCTTGAGCGCGTCCACCATCACCATGACTTCCATCAAATTATCGTTGGTCGGCACGCAGGTAGACTGCAGCACGAAAACGTCCTTGCCTCGCACGTTCTCCAACAGCTCGACCATCACTTCGCCGTCGGAAAAACGACCTACCGTGGCGCGACCGAGATTGATATTGAGATGCTGCGCGACTGCTTCTGCGAGCTTAGGATTGGCATTGCCGGTAAACACCATCAACCTGTCGTGTGACACGTCAACCCCTTAAAGGAACGAGATAACGGGGCAATGCCCCAATAAACAGGCTTCAGCTGCCGACCTACGCGAGCTTCGCTCACATTAATCTGCGCCGAAACCGAAATTTGGCTGGGGAGGTAGGGATCGAACCTACGAATGCCGGAATCAAAATCCGGTGCCTTACCACTTGGCGACTCCCCAATGAACTTATTGCTACACCCAATCATGCAACGGGTGCTTTTTCAAACCTTGCGCTACCACACCGCGCATCTCCTTCGGCAACTTCTGGAGCACCGATTCAGCCTGATCGCGACTTTCAAACTCCGCGAATACGCATGCTCCCGATCCAGTCATCATCGCCTTGCCGTAATGGCTCAGACTGTCTATATGTCTAGCCACTTCCGGGTAGAGCTTGCACGCCACTTGCTGCAAATCGTTGCGCAATTGCGTCTGCGGCATCGAGAGGGCGCGCATTGTGCTGGAAACCGAATCGCGTGTCAATTCCGGATGCGTAAAAATTTGCGCGGTCGGTACATGGACCGGTGGAAACAGCACGACATACCAGGCTTCCGGCAAGGGGCAGGCCTGCAACGCCTCGCCCACGCCCTCGGCAAAGGCGTTCTCGCCGAACACGAACACCGGCACATCCGCCCCCAGTTGCAGGCCCAGCTGCATCAGGCGTTCGCGCGACAGCCCCAGCGACCACAGGCGATTCAGCGCAATCAATGTAGTGGCCGCATCCGAACTGCCGCCGCCCAGCCCACCGCCCATCGGGATGCGTTTCTCGATCCCGATGTCTACGCCCAGCTTGCAGCCGGTCTCGGCCTGCAACAGGCGCGCCGCGCGCACGCACAAGTCCTGCTCCTCGGCCACGCCCTCGACGTTATTGGTGCGATGCACCTCGCCGTCGTCGCGCAATTCGAATTGCAACGTGTCCTGCAGGTCAATGAAGCGAAACAACGTCTGCAGCAAGTGATAGCCGTCCGGCCTGCGACCGACCACATGCAGAAAAAGATTGAGTTTCGCCGGAGCGGGGCAAGTCAGCATTACGGTTTTTCCCATTCCCATTCGTCTATCAGCAACTGCACCTGCAGTTCGTTGCGGCTCAGTTGCAAACGCGACGGCAGACTGTCCATGCCGTCGCCGTCGTAACGCAAGTAGCGCACTTCCCAACCGTCCTGCAGTAACAAAACGATCCGTCCGCGTTCGTCGCGCTCGATCTGCGCCTCGCCCTCCGCCGCCTGCCCAAGCACCCACAGACGCAAGCCACCGAGCGGCAGTTGCCAGCCCAGCACCTGCTGCATCAGCGTCTCGGCATCCGCAGCCTCGTAATGTTTACTGCCGTCGTCCAGCGTCGCGCCTTGTGCATCTCGGTAGACGCGCGCGGCGGTCTGGCCCAGCGGCCCCTGCAGCAACAACTCGTCGGATTGAGACAGATGCACCCAGCGCACCCCGGCGGAATGGCGTGTGCCGTTATGCTTGATCGCGATGCGCCCGTTCAGCGCGAATGCGGCAACCTCAAGTTGCGAGGGACGCGCTGCAGGCGCGGTCGGCGGCGATGCGCAACCACCCAACAGCACCAGCAATATCAGAGCAATCAGCCGCATTTATCGGGATTGTCCATTAGGCCGTCATACCGGAGAAGGCCGGTATCCAGCAATGAAAAAATATGCCGCGAAGCGGACAAAGCCATGATTTTGGCCCACTTGCGTGGGAAATTTTTATTCGTTCTGGATTCCGGACTTCGCCGGAATGACGTAACTTTTCTAATGGACAGCAGAGTTTAAGGCACCGTGAATTTCTTGATGACCGATTGCAACTGCACGCTGTCCGGATTGACCTTGAGGCTGTCCTGCCAGACCTTCTGCGCCTCTTCCTTGTCGCCGCGCACCCACAGCACCTCGCCCAGATGCGAAGCCACCTCGGGATCGGGATTGCCGGCATAAGCGCGTCGCAGCATGTTCACGCTGTCGTCCAGCCTGCCGCTGCGGTAATAGCCCCAGCCGACGCTGTCCATGATCGCGGCATCGTCCGGCGCGAGCTGCAGCGCCTTTTCCACCAACACCAGCGCCTCCGCGAGGCGCTCGTTGCGCTCCAGCAGGCTGTAGCCCAATGCGTTATAGGCATGCGCGTGATCCGGTTTGAGCTGGATCAGCTTGCGCAGCAGTTGCTCGGTCACATCGTGCTTGCCGTTCTTGTCGGCCAGCATCGCGGTCTCATAGAGCAGGTCCGGATGGTTGGGCAGTTTCTCCAAGCCCTGCTGCAACACCCGATAGGCCTCCGCTATACGCTTGGCCTCGCGCAGCAACTGCGCTTCGATCAGCAGCAGCTGCACGCGCTGCTGGTTGTTGTCGGCGCGTATCTGTTGCAGATGCGCGCGCGCCGGCTCCAGCCCGTCGCGCTTGTTCAGCAGATAGAGGATACGCAGTTGCGCGGCGAAGCGGTGCTCGCCATCCTTGACCTCGCGGTAATGGGCCATCGCCTCGTCGTCGCTCTCTTTCGCCTCGCTCAGCTGCCCGAGGTAATACTGCACCCGGTCCTGATCCTTCTTGCCCTCACCCAGCGATTGCCGCAGCTGCTCCTCGGCTCCCTGGAAATCTTTCAGTTGCAGGGAAATCAGCGCGATGGCGAACGCCATGTCGGGATTGTCCGGGCTGTCTTTCGCCAGACGCTGGAACTCGTCGCGCGCCGGCTTATATTGTTTCTGCTCCAACAACGCGCGGGCGTATTGCAAACGAATCTCGCGCGCGTCGGGATTGGCGGACAGGTAACTGCGCAACGCCTCCAGCCCCTGCTCCGGCTCGCTCTTCAACAACAGTTGCGCCTCCAGCGAAACGGCCGCAGCCCAATCGGGTCGCAAGCTGCGCGCCTGCCGCGCCTCGGACAGCGCCAGTTCGGCTTCACCGGCCAATTGCGCCAGCTGCGCCACCGACCAGCGCGCCTCGGCCACTTGAGGATAAGGCTGAGCCAGTTCGCGCAGCAGTTTCAATGCCGCCGGCTTGTCCGGATAGGAGACGGCCTGCTGGAGCAACTGCAAAAAAACCGGCCCCGGATTCGCCCCGGCTGCCTGCAACTGTTTGGCGTACTCCAGTTTGGCCTCTTCCAGTTTGCCGCCGCGCAACAGGATGGAGGACAACATGCGTCCGGCCACGGCGGCATTCGGTTCGACTTCCTGCCATTGCCTGAAAGCCTCGATTGCCCGCTCCATCTGGCCGGACTCAACGGCGAACTGCGCCGCGCGCCGCGCCAGACGCGGGTCGCGCGTCTTGCGCGCCAGATCGGCGCTGCCTTCCAGCGCCAGCGCCTGATGGCCGCGCTGGCTGGCGATCTCGGTCAGGAGATATTCGTAGAGCAATTCGTCGGTCAACTCGACATTGGGCAACACCGGCGCGGCCTCTACCTGCGGCGGCGCGACTGCCGCTGCCGGCGCGACCGGCGCCGCCTGCTTCGGGGCTTGTGCGCAGGCCGTCAGCAACAGACTGCCGACGACCAGATATTTGAACGATGAATTCATGGCGATACTGCTTTTGATACGGGCGCACATATTAGGTTATATTAGCCCGCACCCACAACCACGACCGTTTCCGCCTTGTCCGACACCGCCCCCGAGATCACCCTTTCCGCGCGCAAGCTGACGCGCTGCTTCGGCAACCAGAAAATCATCCACGACGTATCGCTGACCCTACGGCGCGGCGAGGTGCTGGGCTTGCTCGGCCATAACGGCGCGGGCAAGAGCACCACGATGCAAATGCTGACCGGCTGCTTGCTGCCGGATAGCGGCGACATCGAGATCTGCGGCATCGACCTGCTGCGCCAGCCGATACTGGCGAAAAAACATCTCGGCTACCTGCCGGAGACACCGCCGCTGTACCGCGAACTCTGTGTAGACGATTACCTGACCTTCGCGGCGCGCCTGCGCGGCATCGAGAACGGCAAGGTCGCCGCCGCGCTGGCGCAAGCCAAACAGCGCAGTGGGCTGGACGCGGTCGGCGGCAAGATCATTTCGACGCTGTCCAAGGGCTACCAGCAGCGCGTCGGCATCGCCCAGGCCATCGTCCACAATCCCGAAGTAGTCGTGCTGGACGAACCCACCGTCGGGCTGGACCCGGCGCAGATACGCGACATCCGCGCGCTGATCCGGGAACTGGGCGACCGCAGCAGCGTAATCCTCTCCACCCATCTGCTCGGCGAAGTCGAAAGCCTGTGCGACCGCGTCGAGATCATGCAGAAAGGCCGGCTGATCTACGGCGACACGACGGCGGCGCTGTCAAACTACGGCGGCGAACCGGGCCGACTGGAAGAGAACTTCATCCGCATCACCGAGCGGGAGACCGCCACGGCGGCAACTATCGCGGAGGACGGAAAATGATCCGATTGATTGCGATGCGCGAACTGCGCAGCCTGTTCACCCTGCCCTCCACCTGGCTCATCTTCGCCGCACTGCAATTCGTCTTCGCATGGTTCTTCCTCGCGCGGCTGGAGGCCTTCCTCGAAGTGCAGCCGCAACTCGCGCAACTCGCCAATCCGCCCGGCGTGACGGTCACCGTCGCCGCGCCGATGTTCCAAACCATCGCGCTGCTGCTGATGATGCTGACGCCGATGTACACGATGCGACTGATCGCCGAGGAGCGCCGCAACCAGACGCTGCCGTTGCTGCTGTCCGCGCCGCTGTCCGAGTTCCACATCGTGCTCGGCAAATTCCTCGGCATGCTGGTCTTCTTGGTCGCGCTGAGCGCCAGCGTGCCGCTGATGCTGTACAGCCTGGCGCTCGGCACGTCGCTAGACCATGGCCTGATGCTCGCCAACCTGATCGGCCTGCTGCTGCTGACCGCCAGCTTCACAGCCCTTGGACTCTATATCTCCGCGCTGACCGCGCAACCGGTGATCGCCGCCATCGGCGCGCTGGCGGCGCTGGTCGGCCTGTGGCTGGCCGACATCGGCGCATCCGCGCCAGACTCGCCCTGGCATGCGATCTCGCCGCTGGGCCGCTTCCAGAACTTCAACGCCGGCCTGCTGGACAGCAGCGACGCACTGTTCTTCGTGCTGTTCAGCGGCGTGTTCCTGCTGTTGACGATACGGCGTCTGCACAACAACCGTATCTACGGATGAGCGCCATGTTAAAGAAACTCTACACCGCTCCTTCATTGCGCAACGTGCTGTTCGTGTTGCTGCTGATCGCCGTCGCTTCGGGCGTAGGCCATCTCGCCTCGCGCTACAAGTTGCAGCAAGACATCACACTCAATGCAAGCAACAGCCTGGAGCCGGGCAGCGTGACGGTGCTCAAGCAGATGGCCGGCCCGGTCAGCATCGTCGTCTACGCCACCGAACACGATGCGCGCCTCGGCGACATCCGCAAGCTGATCCGCGAATTCGTCTCGCTCTACCAGCGCTACAAGCCCGACCTGAAACTAACGTTCGTCGATCCGGAGAAGGAGCCCGAGCAGGCACGCGCCGCCGGCATCCAGCTCAACGGCGAGATGGTGGTTTCCTACGCGGGGCGCAGCGAACACCTGACCCAGCTCAACGAACAAGTGCTCACCGCCGCGCTGCTGCGTCTGGCGCACACCCGCGACCAGGTCGTGATGTATCTGGACGGCCACGGCGAACGCAAACTCGACGGCGCAGCCAACCACGACCTAGGCGAACTGTTCGGCGCGAAACTGAAGCAGAACGGCTTCCGCATCGCCAGCCTGAACCTGGCACTCGCACAGGAAGTGCCAGACAACGCCGGCGTGCTGGTCGTCACCCAGCCGCAGGTGCCACTGCTGCCGGGCGAGACCGACAAACTGTTGCGCTACATCGAGCGCGGCGGCAATCTGCTGTGGCTGGTCGATGCCGAACCGCTGCGCGGACTGGAGCCGCTCGCTGAAAGACTGGACCTGCTGCTGCCGCCCGGCGTGGTGATCGACCCTTCCGCCGCCGAGATGAACGCACCGGTGACCTGGTCGCTGGGCGCGGCCTACCCGCCCCACGCGATCACCCGCGACTTCAACCTCATCACCGCCTTCCCCTCGGCCCGCTCGCTCGCATGGAACGAGAGCGAAGAATGGGAACACCATGCGCTGCTCGAAGTCGCGCCGCGCGGCTGGATCAGCCGCTCCTCCACGCAGACGCGCGACAAAAAGCTTTTGTCCGGGCACCCGTTCGACAAACAGCACGACACACCGGGCCCCGTCGTGATCGCCGCGGCATTGCAGCGCCACATCAACGACCGCGAGCAGCGCATCGTCGTCGTCGGCAGCGGCGCATTCCTGTCCAACAGCTTCGCCGGCAACGGCGGCAACGTCGACCTCGGCGTGAACATGGTCAACTGGCTGGGCAGCGAGGAACACCTGATCACGCTGCAACCGCGCGCCGCGAAGGACAGCCAGCTGACACTCACCCGCACCCAGCTCACCGCCATCAGCGTCGGATTCCTGATCGTGCTGCCGCTGCTGCTGGCTGCGGTCGGCGCGAGGATGTGGTGGAAACGCCGCCGTGCGGTTTGATGTACGTAGGGGCGCGATTCACCTCGAAGAGGTTCTTGTGCCCTTTGGGTATCGCGCCCTTGTTTCGATTCGATGGACAGTCAGGGCGCGATAAATCGCGCCCCTACGCCTTGATGTCATGCCTGAACTCCCTGAAGTAGAAACCACGCGCCGCGGACTGGAGCCGCATCTGGTCGGCGCGACCGTCGCCGAAGTCGTCGTCCGCAACCCGAAACTGCGCTGGCCTATTCCTGCCGATCTGCCGCAACTGCTGCGCGGCCGCACCATCGTTACGCTGCACCGCCGTGCGAAATACCTGCTGGTCGAATTCGAACACGGCACGCTGATCCTGCATCTGGGCATGTCGGGCAGCCTGCGCATCCTGCCCGCGAAGATGCCGCCGGAAAAACACGATCACTTCGATCTGGTGCTATCCAGCGGCATGCTGATGCGCTTGCGCGACCCGCGCCGCTTCGGCGCGGTGCTGTGGCACGAGGGCGCTCCCGCACAACACCCGTTGCTCGCCGCACTCGGCCCGGAACCATTGGATTCGGATTTCGATGCGGCTCACCTGTACCGCGCCACGCGCGACCGCAGCATCAGTATCAAGCAATGCATCATGGACAACCATGTGGTGGTCGGCGTCGGCAACATCTACGCCAACGAGGCGCTGTTCCGCGCAGGCATCAAGCCGCAACTCGCGGCTGGCAAACTGAGCCGTGAACGCTGCGTCCGGCTGGTCGAAGAAATACGCACTACGCTGCAGGAAGCCATCGCGCAGGGCGGCAGCACATTGCGCGATTTCGTCAACAGCGACGGCAAGCCCGGTTACTTCCAGCAGCATTACTGGGTATACGGCCGCGCGGGCGAATCCTGCCGCCGTTGCGGCACGCCCATCAAACAGATCAAACAGGGACAACGTTCCAGCTTCTTCTGCCCGCACTGCCAGCGCTAACCCCCGGCGCAGTACAGCCCAACACGGTCTCCAGTTAAGCAATTCTGCGTATTGAGTCCTACATCGCAGGCGCGCAGGATGCCACTGCACCGCCCGCCCATTTCGGCGGCCCTCAATCCAAGGAGAGCTATCATGAACAACCATCCGTTGGCGTCCGTCCTGCTTGCCATACTTTTCGGCACCACCCCGGCGCTTGCATCAAACGGCAAGGTCACCATCTCTTCGCCCGCGAAAGGCGAAGTAGTCAAGGCAGGAGCAAAGATCAAGTTGAGTTATGAGGCCGACACCGGCTACGAAGGCGACCATCTCCATCTCAACGTGGACGGCAAGCGCATGGATGTCATCCGCCAATTGAAGGGGACCATAGCGATCGACGGGCTCGCGCCGGGCAAACACCAGTTGTGCCTGCTGGTGAACACCAAGGGACATGTCCCGACCGGCCCCGAATCCTGCATCGACGTCACCGCAAAATGAGCGTCGCACAGAATCTGGCTTACTCGGCCGTACAGGCCGTGCATAACTTCGGCGCGGTCGCAACGGTGGGCGGCTCCATCGCCGCCATGCTCGCGGCGCCCGAGGCGCGCAGAAAATTTGCCTGGCTGGCCTTGGCTGGATGGACGACCCAAGCCGTCAGCGGCCCGGCCTTAGGGCTGGTGAGCTACTACTTCGATCACCGCTTTCCCGATATAGCCGGAATCGCGATCGCCGCGCTGACGATAAAGATCATATGCGTAGCGCTCGGTTTCACGCTCGTGGCGGCATACCTCTGCCCGTGCGAGCGCTATCTACCCTCTTGCGCATACTGTCTGGAGCGATTCAGAAGACTGGTGTGGCCGACCTCGACGACACTCGCCGTTACGGCGCTGACCGCGGCCGCCTTCCTGCGCTGGTTCGCCTGAGCCAGACCGCGAACGCAACGCCCCATCGCAACACCATGGGCTGCGATGCCGTCACTCCAAGTTCAGGTATAATCCGCCCCGCCCTGCACCCAACCAATCGGCGCAGCGGTCTTTTAGCCCACCCAGATCGTTTCGATCCCTTAATTCGTCTGCCCCGATTGGTGCCGCTCTACTGGAACGGCAGGCCGTCGCAGGAGTTTTGTTTTGTCAGAAAATATCAGCACGTCCAATGAAATCACTTTCGCCAGCCTGAAGCTGGCCGACCCCATCTTGCGTGCAATCGCCGATGCGGGTTACACCAATCCCACGCCGGTGCAGGCGCAGGCTATCCCGCTGGTGCTCGCCGGCGGCGACCTGCTGGCCGGCGCGCAAACCGGAACCGGCAAGACCGCCGGCTTCACCCTGCCCATCCTGCATCGCCTGACCGAGAAGCCCGCGGCGAATCCGCGCGCCGGCAGCCCGCGCTGCCTGATCCTGACCCCGACGCGCGAACTCGCCGCACAGGTGGAAGAGTCCGTGCAGACCTACGGCAAATACCTGCCGCTGAAATCCATGGTGATGTTCGGCGGCGTCAACATCAATCCGCAGATCAAGGCACTGCGCGACAAGGTCGACATCCTGGTCTCCACACCCGGACGATTGCTGGACCACGTCGGCCAGAAGACACTGGATCTGTCCGGCGTCGAAATTCTGATCCTGGACGAAGCCGACCGCATGCTGGACATGGGCTTCATCCGCGACATCAAGAAAATCCTCGCGCTGCTGCCCAAGCAGCGCCAGAACCTGCTGTTCTCCGCGACCTTCTCCGACGAGATCAAGACGCTGGCCGACGGCCTGCTGCACAACCCCGGCTTCGTCGAGGTGGCGCGCCGCAACACCACGTCCGAACTGGTCGAGCAGAGCGTGCACCTGATCCCGCAGAAGCTGAAGAGCCATCTGCTCGCGCACCTGATCAAGCACAACGACTGGAAACAGGTGCTGGTGTTCACCCGCACCAAGCACGGCGCGAACCGTCTGGCCGAGAAACTGACCGCGGACGGCATCCCGTCCGCGGCGATCCACGGCAACAAGAGCCAATCGGCGCGCACCAAGGCACTGTCGCAGTTCAAGGATGGTTCGCTGCCGGTGCTGGTCGCGACCGACATCGCCGCGCGCGGACTGGACATCGATATGCTGCCGCATGTGGTGAACTTCGAATTGCCTAACGTGCCGGAAGATTATGTGCACCGCATCGGCCGCACCGGCCGTGCAGGCAGCAGCGGCGCGGCAATTTCGCTGGTGGACAGCGAAGAGTTTCAGTATCTGAAAGACATCGAGCGCCTGATCAAACATCAGATTCCGAAAGTAGCGATAGACAGTTTCGTGCCGCCGACCAATCTCCCGCCGGAAGCACCGCGCCCGCCGCGTCCGCAGCACGGCCAGCGCCGCCACAGCAACACCACCGCCAGCACGCCGCGCGCAGGCCAGGGTCAGAAACCTCGCGATGGCCAAAAGCCGCGCGACGGTCAACGCCAGCCGCAAGCGGCGCGCAACGGCCAACCGCCCCGCCCCGCTCAGCCGGGCAAGCCGCGTCAGCCGCAAGCGCCAAAAACAGGCGAGCAGCTACTGTCCGAAGCAGCACGCCATCAGGCGATGCCGCAGCCGGGACTGTTCCAGCCTGCGCCCCACGCCCGGCGTGAGCGCAGCGCTGGACAAGGAAAACCAGCCGGCGCCCCGCGCGGTCGCGGGCGCGGCTGATCCGGATCACGCATCTTCCTGTCGCCACTGCCCCGGTTCGATACCCTCCAGCGTCCAGTCGCCGATGCGGTAACGGATCAGGCGCAGTGTAGGCAGGCCAACTGCGGTGGTCATGCGCCGCACCTGGCGATTCCGTCCTTCGCGTATCGTCAGTGCTATCCAGTTGGTCGGTATCGCCTTGCGAAAACGCACCGGCGGGTTGCGCTGCCACAGTCCGGCGGGCTCCTCGATCAGGCGCGCCTCGGCCGGCAGCGTCATGCCGTCTTTGAGTTGCACGCCGTGCCGCAACTGCATCAGCGCCGCCTCGTCCGGCGCGCCCTCGACCTGCACCCAATAAGTCTTTGGCAGCTTGTGTTTCGGGTCGGTGATGCGATGCTGCAGCTTGCCGTCATCGGTCAGCAGCAGCAGGCCTTCGCTGTCGGTGTCCAGCCTTCCGGCGGGATAAACCTCGGGAACGACGATATAATCGGCTAGCGTCGGGTGCATCCCGTCACGGCTGAATTGACAGATCACCCCATAGGGTTTGTTGAACAGCAGGATGCGACTCATCTCATTTTCTTTTGTTTACTAAGCTTTCGATCCCCGGAAACAACCATGGCGACCCCCCAAATCATTTACACCTTGACCGATGAAGCGCCGGTACTGGCGACCTACTCTTTGCTTCCCATCGTTCAAGCATTCACCAAAGCCGCCGGCATCGCCGTAGAGACCAGAGACATTTCTCTCGCCGGACGCATACTCGCGAATTTCCCCGAGCACCTCACCGCCGCCCAGAAGATCGCCGACGAACTAACCGAACTGGGCGAGCTAACGCTGAAACCGGAAGCGAACATCATCAAGCTCCCCAATATTAGCGCATCGCTCCCGCAATTGAAGGCCGCGATCAAGGAATTGCAATTGCAGGGATACAACATCCCCGACTTTCCGGAAGAACCGAAGACGGATGCAGAGAAGGAAATCAAGACACGCTACGGCAAGGTGCTCGGCAGTGCGGTAAACCCCGTGCTGCGCGAAGGCAACTCCGACCGCCGCGCCGCCGCCTCGGTCAAACAATACGCACGCAAGAATCCGCACAGGATGGGCGCTTGGAACGCCGATTCGAAGACTCATGTGACGCACATGAATGCCAAGGATTTCTACGGCAGCGAGAAATCCGTCACGGTTGCCGAGGCGGGCAGCTTCAGGATCGAATTCGTCGGCGAGGACGGCAATGTCACCGTGCTCAAGGACAAGACATCCCTCAAGGCGGGCGAGATCATCGATGCCTGCACCATGAGCCGCCGCGCGCTGCGCGAATTCTACGAGGCGCAGATGCAGGATGCGAAACAGCAAGGCGTGCTGCTGTCGCTGCACCTCAAGGCCACGATGATGAAGGTCTCCGACCCCATCATGTTCGGTCACGCCGTCACCGTTTACTTCAAGGACGTGTTCGAAAAACACGCAGCGACCATCAAAGAGCTAGGCGTTAACGTCAACAACGGTCTTGGCGACTTGCTCGCGAAGATCGCCACCTTGCCCGAGGCCCAGCGCGCCGAGATCGAGGCCGACATCCAGGCCTGCTACCGATCCCGGCCTGAACTGGCGATGGTCAATTCCGACAAGGGCATCACCAATCTGCATGTGCCCAGCGACATCATCGTCGATGCCTCCATGCCCGCGATGATCCGCGACTCCGGCAAGATGTGGGGCACGGACGGCAAGCTGCACGACACCAAGGCGATGATCCCGGACCGTTGCTATGCGCGCATTTATCAAGTGGTCATCGACGACTGCAAAAAGCACGGCGCTTTCGACCCCAAGACCATGGGCTCCGTGCCCAACGTCGGCCTGATGGCGCAACAGGCGGAAGAGTACGGCTCGCACAACAAGACCTTCGAAGTTCCGGCCAACGGCAAGGTGCGTGCGGTGGATGCCTCCGGCAACACCCTGCTGGGACAGGACGTAGAGCAAGGCGACATCTTCCGCATGTGTCAGGCGAAAGACGCGCCGATTCAGGACTGGGTCAAACTGGCTGTTTCGCGCGCACGCTTGAGCAACACGCCTGCAGTATTCTGGCTGGACAAAAACCGCGCGCACGATGCGCAGATCATCCAGAAGGTGGAACGCTATCTGAAGGATCACGACACCAGCGATCTGGACATCAGCATCATGACGCCGGAAGAAGCCATCCAGTTTTCGCTGGATCGCATCCGCGCGGGCAAAGACACCATCTCCGTCACCGGCAACGTGCTGCGCGACTATCTCACCGACCTGTTCCCTATCCTCGAACTGGGCACCAGCGCCAAGATGTTGTCCATCGTGCCGCTGATGAATGGCGGCGGACTGTTCGAAACCGGTGCGGGCGGCTCAGCGCCCAAGCATGTGCAGCAATTCCAGCAAGAGGGCTATCTGCGCTGGGACTCGCTGGGCGAGTTCCTGGCGCTGGGCGTGTCGCTAGAGCATCTGGCGCAGACCTTCAAAAACGACAAAGCGCAGGTGCTGGCGGATACGCTGGATCAGGCCAACGGCAAGATACTGGACGACAACAAGTCGCCTGCCCGCAAGGTGGGCGAGCTCGATAACCGGGGCAGCCATTTCTACCTCGCTTTGTACTGGGCACAGGCTTTGGCCGCACAAAGCAGGGACAAGGAATTGCAGGCTCGTTTCGCACCGCTGGCCAAAGCGTTGACGGACAACGAAGCTGCGATCAATGGAGAGTTGATCGCAGCACAGGGCAAGCCTGTCGATATGGGAGGCTATTACCACCCGGATTTCGACAAAACCTCGAAAGCGATGCGCCCGAGTGCGACGTTCAATGCGGTATTAAACGCCATCTGAGCTACTGTCGTCCCACTCGGTGACGATGTACGACGTCCCACACGAAAGCCCGGCCCGCCGGGCTTTTTTATCGCCCCGAATGTCGCTAGACTGGCACGACCATAGATCAGGAAAAGACCATGAAGAAATCCCGTATCGCACTGCTGGCACTGCTCGTCCTCGCGGCGGCAGTCGCCTGGCTCTGGTTCAGCAATCCGCTCAACGCATTGGTGAAAACAGCCATAGAGAAATTCGGCTCGGAGATGACCCGGGCGCAGGTCAGCGTGAGTAAGGTCGATCTGTCGCCGACCGATGGCAAAGGCTCGCTTTCCGGGCTGTCGCTGGGCAATCCCAAGGGATTCAAGACCGACCATGCGTTCAGGGCCGGGCACATCGAACTGGCGCTCGAACCATCCAGCCTCGCCGAGGATGTAATCCTGATCCACCGGATACACATTGACTCGCCCGACATCTCCTACGAGGAGAACGACGGCGGAACCAACTTCGATGCGATCCAGCGCAATGTCGAACGTTATCTCGGCGCGAGCAAGAAACAGCAGGCAGGCAAGGATGCGCCGAAGAAGATGATCATCGAGTCGCTGGTGATCCGCAACGCCAGGGTCAACTACAACGGCATGCTGGACCTGAAACTACCGGACATCGAACTGCACAACATCGGCAAGAAAAGCGGCGGCGCAACCTCCGCGCAGGTGACACGAGCGATCATCGCCGAACTGAACACCAAACTGGCTATCGCATTAGCCAAGACTGCCGCAGTCGGTGCGGTCGGGGGCATAGCCATTGGCGTGGGTATGGGGATCAAGAGTCTGCTCGGGAAGTAATCCCGTAACTCACTCATAACCCGGGACACGCTCATAAAAAAACCCGCCGAAATTCGGCGGGTTTTAAAACAACAAAAAAACCGCGAATTAGGCGGCCTGGATGTTGGAAGCTTGCTTACCCTTCGGGCCTTGCACCACTTCGAAGGAAACCTTCTGGCCTTCCTTCAGGGATTTGAAACCGCTCATGTTGATTGCAGAGAAATGTGCGAACAAGTCTTCGCTGCCATCATCGGGAGTGATGAAACCAAAACCCTTAGCGTCGTTGAACCATTTAACTGTACCAGTTGCCATGTGATAACTTCCTTACAAGAAAAAACGGGGAATCCCCCCGCGAGACTGTTTGAATCTAAGATCGCACACGGCAAAACCAGTACTGCAGATACCTTAAAATCAAACACCGGCCCACTTTTTACATTCATTCCGCCGACATCGTCAAGTGGGTATGCAAAATATTTTTCGAATAGACTTGAAAAAGCATCGCTAATCATCGAGCATGGGCCTTGAATCCCATGCAAGAATCACCACCATAGAAACATCATGGCAAACAAACAACACAGCAGCACGGTACTCGCACCGGAACAGACGAGAACAAAGCCACCACCGATGTACAAGGTAGTTTTGTTCAATGACGATTACACGACGATGGATTTTGTGATCGATGTTTTGCAGCGTTTTTTCGCGATGGACCGTGAACGCGCACTGCAAACCATGCTCAAAGTTCATAATGAGGGTTCGGCGGTATGTGGCGTCTATTCACGCGACATTGCCGAAACCAAGGTCACGCAAGTGGCCGAATACGCCAGGAAACACGGGCATCCGCTGAGATGCGGAACGGAGGAAATCTGAAATGATCGCGCAAGAATTGGAAGTCAGCCTGCATCTGGCCTTTGTCGAAGCTCGCCAGAAACGCCACGAGTTCATCACCGTCGAGCATCTGTTGCTGGCGATGCTGGACAACCCGTCCGCGGCCCAGATACTGCGCGGATGCAACGTCAATATCACCGAATTGCGCCAGGTCGTCGCGACGTTCGTCGAACAAAACACCCCCATCGTCCCCGGCGACGGGGAGGTGGACACGCAACCCACGGTCGGCTTCCAGCGCGTGATCCAGCGCGCTATCCTGCATGTGCAGTCCGCCAACAAGAAGGAAGTGGTCGGCGCCAACATTCTCGCCGCGCTGTTCGGCGAGAAGGATTCGCATGCGGTGCACTTCCTGGCAGAACGCGGCGTCAACCGCCTCGACGTGGTCAACCAGATCGTGCATGGCATCACCAAGAGCGACACAGGCAAGACCGCGCAACCGCAGAACGAAAACGAGACAGAACAACCCACCGCCGATGACGGCGTGCTGAAGAATTACACCTCGGATCTGAATGCTGTCGCGCTGGCCGGCAAGATCGACCCGCTGATTGGACGCGACCTCGAGATCGAGCGCGTGATCCAGACGCTGTGCCGTCGCCGCAAGAACAATCCGCTGCTGGTCGGCGAAGCTGGCGTCGGCAAGACCGCGATCGCCGAAGGCTTGGCGCGCCGCATCGTCGAAAGCGACGTGCCGGATATCCTCAAGGATGCGCATGTCTATTCGCTGGACATGGGTTCGCTGCTGGCCGGCACCAAGTACCGCGGCGACTTCGAGCAGCGCCTCAAGTCGGTGCTGAAGGAATTGAGCGACATCCCCAATGCCGTGCTGTTCATCGACGAAATCCACACGATGATAGGCGCGGGCGCGGCCTCCGGCGGCACGATGGACGCCTCCAACCTGCTGAAGCCGGCGCTGTCCAGCGGCGCGCTGAAATGCATAGGTGCGACCACCTATCAGGAATATCGCGGCATCTTCGAGAAGGACCACGCGCTGTCGCGCCGTTTCCAGAAGGTGGACGTCGCCGAGCCGTCGGTCGAGCAGACCATCGAGATACTCAAGGGCCTGAAGACCCGCTTCGAGGAACACCACAGCATCAAGTTCAGCGCCGCGGCGATCACCAGCGCGGCCGAGCTTTCCGCGCGCTTCATCAACGACCGCCACCTGCCGGACAAGGCCATCGACGTACTCGACGAGGCCGGCGCAGCGCAGCGCATCCTGCCCAAGTCCAAGCAGAAGAAGATCGTGGGCAAGCACGAGATCGAGGAAATCATCGCCAAGATCGCGCGCATCCCGACACGTACCGTGTCGCACGACGACCGCAACGCGCTGAAGAATCTCGACCGCGACCTGAAGGCCACGGTGTTCGGCCAGGACAAGGCGATCGACGTGCTCGCGCGCGCAATCAAGATGTCGCGCAGCGGCCTCGGCAACCCGCAAAAGCCCATCGGCAGTTTCCTGTTCTCCGGCCCCACCGGCGTCGGCAAGACCGAAGTCGCGCGCCAGCTGGCCTATGCGATGGGCATGCCCATCCACCGCTTCGACATGTCCGAATACATGGAACGCCATGCCGTCAGCCGCCTGATCGGCTCGCCGCCGGGCTATGTCGGCTTCGAACAAGGCGGCCTGCTGACCGAGGCAATCAGCAAGCAGCCGCATTCTGTGCTGCTGCTGGACGAGATCGAGAAGGCCCATCCGGACATCTTCAACATCCTGCTGCAGGTGATGGACCACGGCACGCTGACCGACAACAACGGCCGCAAGGCCGACTTCCGCAACGTGGTCGTCATCATGACCACCAATGCGGGCGCGGAAGCCCTGAACAAGGTGCAGATCGGCTTCACCAAGTCTGCTACCGCAGGCGACGAAATGGGCGACATCAAACGCATGTTCACGCCCGAGTTCCGCAACCGCATCGATGCCATCGTTTCCTTCGCGCCGCTGGATAAGGAAGTTATCCTGCGCGTCGTCGACAAGTTCCTGATGCAGCTCGAAGAGCAGTTGCACGAGAAGAAAGTCGAGGCAGTGTTCACCGACGCGCTCAAGGACCATCTCGCCGCGGAAGGCTTCGACCCGCAGATGGGCGCACGCCCGATGGCTAGGCTGATCCAGGACACGATACGTTCCGCGCTCGCCGACGAACTGCTGTTCGGCCGCCTGGCCAGCGGCGGCAAGGTCGTCGTGGACGTGAAGGACGGCAAGGTGGAGCTGGAGTTCGAGGAAGAAGCTGTCACCGTCTGATCAAATCTACCGGGGGCGCTTCGCCCCCTCCCCCACCGGCCCGCTGCACTTCGGCTCGCTCGTCGCCGCAGTCGGCAGCTATCTCGACGCAAGACACCATCACGGCACTTGGCTGGTGCGCATGGAAGACCTCGATGCACCGCGTTGCGTCGCCGGTGCTGCGGACGACATCCTGCGCACACTGGAAGCCTTCGGCCTGCACTGGGACGGCGAGATCGTCTACCAGAGCCAACGCACCGCCGCCTACGACGAAGCGCTGCATAGCCTGCAAGCTATAGACGCAGTCTATCCCTGCTGCTGCACCCGCAAGGAGATCGCCGATTCCGCGCTGCACGGCATAGACGGCCCAGTCTATCCCGGCACCTGCCGCCATGGCATCCCAAAGGGGCGCGAAGGCCGCGCGGGGCGCGTCCGCACCGACAACGAGCCCGTCGGCTTCGACGACGCCCTGCAAGGCCATATCGCCCAGCACCTCGAAAGCGAGATCGGCGACTTCGTCGTCAAGCGTGCCGACGGCCTGTACGCCTACCAGCTCGCGGTGGTGATAGACGACGCGTTCCAGCACATCACCCACATCGTCCGCGGCTGCGACCTGCTCGCCTCCACCCCGCGCCAGATCCACCTGCAACGCCTGCTGGGGTTGCCCACCCCAGCCTACCTGCACCTGCCGGTCGCGGTGAACGAACAAGGCGAGAAACTCAGCAAACAGACGCTGGCTCCCGCCATATCGACAGACGACGTAGTCGCGACACTGATCTCGGTGCTCGACTTCCTGCGCCAGCAACCACCCGCCGAATTGCGGCAAGGCAGCGTCGAAGAAGCATTGGGATGGGCGGTAAAAAACTGGCAACCGGAACGACTGAAGGGATGCCGACAAATTCCAGTCGGCATGTAGGTTGGGTGGAGCGTAGCGATACCCAACAAGTCATATCCGGCACAAGCGATGGGTATCGCTGCGCTCAACCCATCCTACCGACATCAACCTGGCCGCGTGCAACGCGACGATTCAATGTTGCGCAGCAACATTGACCGCTTTGTTTTTCATCCCCTGTGCGCCGCCGAGTAGCGGAAGGCAGTCAGGGGCAGTCCGACGAATATGTTTGAGCACGTGACCGCGCAGCGGGTCGTGCGAGTTTATGAGGAGGCCTGACTGCCTGAGCAACGGAGGGAACCCGAAGGGGGCGGCAAACCGGGGTCGCCTTTGCTTTGGTTACTTTCATTTGGCGACGCAAATGAAAGTGACTTGCCGCCGGGCAACCCCCGGCAATCTGTGCGCGCCTCCCAACTTACATGACTGAAAGCGCCGTGCTAGGATGTCCAACACTTTATGAAATTATCGGAACGACAATGCATCGTCTCAAAACCTTAGCACTTGCCCTGATCGGATTGGCGCTCCTAGCTGGACTTGCTGGATTTGTCGGCTGGATCATCTACGCTTTCTTCCAATACATCAGTTCCGTGCCCAAAGAACTTGGTGCAGCATTAGTTGCCGCAAGCACAACGGTTATCGTTGCAACATTTACTGTTATGTTGGGACGCTATTTTGAACGAAAGAAGGAACTGGATGCTCTGTATCGAGATAAGAAAACCGAAATTTATGACGAATTTTTAAGGGAGTTTTTCACCCTTTTCTTTGACGAAGATAATACGAAGGATGCCGCAAAAGACTTGGTTCCATTCCTTCGCGAGTTCACACGAAAACTAATCTTATGGAGCGGCCCCGAAGTTATTGAAGCCTTCGATGCATGGAAAGATCACCTTGCAAAGGGAACTCCAGATGCTCAATCCATTTTTCTAACAGAGGCATTCCTACTCGCCATTCGAAACGACTTAAGACATAACAACAAAGGATTGCGAAAAGGGTTCTTTGCGCGCCTATTCCTCAAAGAAGGAACTTTATTTCTTCAAATGGCTGAAAAGAATCCCAACATAACCCTCGCGGAACTAGTTGAAATTGAGAATGTAATAAAAGCAAAGGAGCGGCAGTAAAGAGAGCGAATCTTTTGAGTAAACAGCTCCCTCACAAGCGCTCGCCCACGCACCACTCAAAGTTTATGCGACACCCCGCACCACCTCAGCAATCCGTTCGGCACACCGCCTAACCAGCCCCCCATCCTCCCCCTCCACCATCACCCTCAACAGCGGCTCCGTCCCGGAAGGCCGCAACAACACCCGCCCCTTGCCATCCAGCTCGCGCTCGGCCTCAACCACCGCATCCTTCACCGCCTGAAGCTCCAGTAGCCCGGCCGCATTGCCGCTCACCTTCACGTTGATCAGCACCTGCGGATACATGCGCAGGTCGGCCGCCGCCTCGGCGAGAGACTGGCCGCTGGCGCGTAGCGCATGCAGCACCTGCAGCGCGGAGACGATGCCGTCGCCGGTGCTGTGCTTGTCGAGACAGATGACGTGGCCCGAGTTCTCGCCGCCGAGTTGCCAGCCGTTGGCCAGCAACTGCTCCATCACGTAACGGTCGCCGACCTTGGCGCGCGAGAACGGGATGCCCAGTTTCTGCATCGCGTGCTCGAACGCGAGGTTGGTCATCAGCGTGCCGACCACGCCGCCCTGCAACTTGCCCTGAGCCTGGCGGTGCTTCGCGATCACGTATAGCAGCTGGTCGCCGTCGTAGAGCGTCCCTGCCGCATCCACCATCACCAGACGGTCGCCGTCGCCATCCAGCGCGACGCCGAGGTCGGCCTTGTGCTCGACCACGGCCTTCTGCAGGTTGGCCGGCTTGGTCGCGCCGTAGCCGTCGTTGATGTTCTTGCCGTTCGGCTCCGCACCGATGGCGATCACGTCCGCGCCGAGCTCGTGGAACACGTGGCGCGCGATGTGGTAGGTCGCGCCGTGCGCGCTGTCCACGACGATCTTCATGCCGCGCAGGTTCATCTCGCACGGGAAGGTGCTCTTGCAGAATTCGATGTAACGCCCGACCGCATCGTCGATGCGCTTGGCCTTGCCCAGGTTCTCGGAGGCGTTGGTCTGCATCGCGTTGTCGAGCTCGGCCTCGATGGCGTGCTCCACTTCGTCCGGCAGCTTGGTGCCGTTGCCGGAGAAGAACTTGATGCCGTTGTCCTCGAATGGATTGTGCGAGGCGGAAATGACCACGCCCGCCTGCAGGCGCAGCGCGCGCGTCAGGTAGGCGACCGCCGGGGTCGGCACCGGGCCGGCGAGGTACACGTCAATGCCAGCCGCGATCAGGCCTGCTTCCAGCGCGGACTCCAGCATGTAGCCGGAGATGCGCGTGTCCTTGCCGATCAGCACTGCCGGGCGTTCGCCTTTGGTGTGCTCGGCGCTCGCGAGCACCTTGCCCGCCGCATAGCCCAGATGCATCACGAACTGGGGCGTGATGGGATATTCGCCCACGCGCCCGCGCACACCGTCCGTACCGAAATATTTTCTGCTCATTGCATTTGTCCCATTTCCATTTTTATGTAGGGGCGCGATGAATCGCGCCCCTACGAATTTACCGCATTCCAGATTTTCAGCGCATCTACCGTCTCGCGCACGTCGTGTACGCGCACGATGGCAGCGCCACGCTGCACTGCGATCAGTGCCGCCGCAATGCTGGCCGCCTGCCGTTCGCCGACGTCGTGCTCGGTGATCGCACCCAGCATCGACTTGCGCGACATCCCCGCCAGCACCGGCACGCCCAGCTCACACAACGTATCCAGCCTGCGCAACAGTTCGAGGTTATGCGCCAGCGTCTTGCCGAAACCGAAGCCCGGATCAATCACGATACGCTCGCGCGCGATGCCGGCGGCTTCGGCGGCGGCGATGCGCTCGCGCAGGAATCCGCTCACCTCGGCGCTCACGTCCTGATAGTGCGGCTGCTGCTGCATGTTCTGCGGGTCGCCTTGCTTGTGCATCAGGCACACCGCGGCATCGCTCCGGGCGACCGCATCCAGCGCGCCTTCCGCCAGCAGCGCGTTCACGTCGTTGACCATGCAGGCGCCCGCGGCCAGCGCGGCGCGCATCACTTCCGGCTTCCATGTGTCGATGGAGACGGGAACGCCGCGCAGCGCCTCGACGAGCGGCAGCACCCGGTCGAGTTCTTCCTGCACGCCGACCGGCGCGGCACCCGGCCGCGTGGATTCGCCGCCGACGTCGAGAATGTCCGCCCCCTCCGCGATCAGTTCATGCGCATGATCTATCGCCGCCGCGGCCGAAAAAAAACGCCCGCCGTCGGAGAACGAATCGGGCGTGACGTTGACGATGCCCATCACGAGTGGGCGGGACAGGTCGAATTGGAATTTACCGCAATGGAGAGCCATAAGTGCTGAGTGCTGAGTGCCGAGTTCTGAGTGCCGAGAATCACTTACCCAGCACTCAATCCTCAGCACTCAGTACTTGCTTCTAAGTTTCCTGCGCAGGCTGCGTAGGCGTGGTCGCCGGAGCGGTCGGCGCCTGGTCCTTCGGCGGCTCCGGGGCCTTGTTGCTCTGGGTCGGCTTCGGCTCGCGCGGCGGGTTGCCGGCCATGATATCGTCGATCTGGTCCGCGTCTATGGTTTCCCATTCCAGCAACGCCTTGGCCATCGCTTCCATCTTGTCGCGATTGGCTTCGATCAACTGTCGCGCCAGCGCATATTGCTGATCAAGGATGCGGCGAATTTCAGCATCGACTTTCTGCATGGATGCCTCGGAGATGTTCTTGTGCGTGGTCACCGAACGACCGAGAAACACTTCGCCCTCGTTCTCGCCATAGACCATGGTGCCGAGCGCCTCGGACATGCCCCATTGCGTGACCATTTTGCGTGCCATGTCGGTGGCGCGCTCGAAGTCGTTGGATGCGCCCGTGGTCATCTGATTCATGAATATTTCTTCGGCGATGCGTCCGCCGAACAGCACCGCGATGGTCGACAGGATGCGGGTCTTGTCCATGCTGTAGCGGTCTTCGGACGGCAGTTGCATGGTCAAGCCCAACGCGCGGCCGCGCGGGATGATCGTGACCTTGTGCACCGGGTCGGTCTTCGGCATCAGCCTCGCCACCAGTGCATGTCCGGATTCGTGGTAAGCGGTGTTCTTGCGCTCCTCTTCCGGCATGATCATCGAACGGCGCTCGGCCCCCATCATGATCTTGTCCTTGGCCGACTCGAAGTCGTCCATGTCGACGAAACGCTTGCCGCGACGCGCGGCGAACAGCGCCGCTTCGTTGACCAGATTGGCGAGGTCGGCGCCGGACATGCCGGGTGTACCGCGCGCGAGGATGTCGGCCTTCACATCGGTTGCGACGGGAACCTTGCGCATATGCACCATCAGGATCTGTTCGCGGCCGCGGATGTCCGGCAACGGCACCACGACCTGGCGATCGAAACGACCGGGGCGCAGCAAGGCGGAATCCAGCACGTCCGGGCGGTTGGTCGCAGCGATCACGATCACGCCGGAAGCGCCTTCGAAACCGTCCATCTCGACCAGCAACGCGTTCAGCGTCTGCTCGCGCTCGTCGTTACCGCCGCCCAAGCCTGCACCACGCTGGCGACCAACCGCGTCGATCTCGTCGATGAAGATGATGCAAGGCGAATTCTTCTTGGCCTGCTCGAACATGTCGCGCACGCGCGCGGCGCCCACGCCGACGAACATTTCGACGAAATCGGAACCGGAGATCGAGAAGAACGGCACCTTGGCCTCACCCGCGATGGCCTTGGCCAGCAGTGTCTTGCCGGTACCGGGCGAGCCCACCATCAGCACGCCGCGCGGAATGCGCCCGCCGAGGTTCTGGAACTTGGACGGATCACGCAAGAAGTCCACCAGTTCGGAGACTTCCTCCTTGGCCTCGTCGCAACCGGCCACGTCAGCGAACGTGACGCGCTCTTTCGCGTCGTCCAGCAGACGCGCCTTGCTCTTGCCGAACGAGAACGCGCCGCCCTTGCCGCCGCCCTGCATCTGGCGCATGAAGAATATCCACACCCCGATCAACAGGATCATCGGGAACCAGGATACGAAGATGTTCATCAGGAAGGACGGCTCTTCCTCGGGCTTGGCCTCGATGGTCACGCCGTTCTTCAACAGGTCGGACACCATCCACAGGTCGTTCGGCGCATAACTGGTGACGCGCTTGCCGTCGCTGGTGGTCGCCTTCAGCGTGCGGCCTTCGATAGTCACCTTGGTGATGTGTCCCTGCCTGACCTCGTCGAGGAACTGCGAATATTCGAGCTGCGCCTGCACTGTCTGCTGCTGGCGGTCGTTAAACTGGTTGAAGACGGTCATCAGCACCAGGGCGACGACCATCCAGATTGCGATACTTTTAAACATGTTGTTCAAGATGACTCCTTAACCGGCGCGTCTCGCTGCCGAACGAACATTAGACTATGTATTGCCCGATTACTCAAGCTTTCCGCTGGCCAACAAATACACTTCGCTGCTGCGGTCGCGCGAGGCCTTGGGCTTGCGCGACGCTACCTTCGAAAAGCTGCTGCGCAACTGCTTCAAATACTCCTCGAACCCCGCCCCCTGAAACACCTTGACCAGAAAGCTTCCTTCGAGCGTCAAATGTTCGAGTGCGAACTCCATCGCCAGTTCCGCCAGATGCATCGCACGTGCCTGGTCGGCAGATACGATGCCACTGATATTGGGGGCCATATCCGAAATAACAAGCCCAACCGGCCTGCCCTGCAACAAATCTTCGAGTTGTTTCAGCACCGCATCGTCGCGGAAGTCGCCCTGGATGAAATCCACGCCGGCTAGCGGGTCTAACGGCAGCAGATCGAGACCGATCACCTTGCCACCGCGCCCGACCTTCTGCGCCGCGACCTGCGACCAGCCGCCGGGAGTGGCCCCGAGGTCCACCACCACCATGCCCGGCTTGAGCAAATGGTCCTTGGCGTCGATCTCGAGCAGCTTGTATGCCGCGCGCGAACGATAGCCCTCCTTCTGTGCAAGCTGCACAAAAGGATCGTTGATATGCTCACGCATCCATTGTTTGCTGGTTTTGGAAGGCTTCATCGTTTAGAATCCGTGCCTTAAATTTGGAGTGCCCATCATGTTATCGCTTACCGTCGAACAACGCCTCGCCCTGAAGGGCCGCGCCCACGCCCTGAACCCAACCGTGATGATAGGTAATGCAGGTCTCACCGAGCCGGTGCTGAAGGAGATCGCGGCTACCCTGAAGGCCCACGAACTCATCAAGATCCGCGTCATGGCGGAACGCGAACAACGCGAAGCCATCATGACCGAAATCTGCACCCAGCTGAACGCCGCACCGGTGCAGCATATCGGCAAGATCTTGGTGATCTACCAGCCCAACCCGGAAGCGGGCCAGATCGAACTCAAGCAGATGCCGCGCCACAAGGGCAAGAAACCGCTGACCAAGAAGCAATTGGGTAGCCGTTCGTAGGGGCGAGATTTATCACGCCCTCTAGGGCGCAATGAATTGCGCCCCTACAGCCCGCCTTTAGACGTACTGAACTTCCACCACTTCGTACTCACGCACGCCGCCGGGTGCCTGTACCTCGGCAACGTCGCCGCTGCTCTTGCCGATCAGCGCACGCGCGACCGGCGAACTGATCGAAATCTTGCGCTGCCTGATGTCCGCCTCGTCGTCGCCGACGATCTGGTAAGTCACGACATCGCCGTTGTTGACGTCTTCCAGCACCACTGTCGTGCCGAACACGCAACGACCATCGGCATTGAGTGTCTTGGGATCGATAACCTGCGCGCTGCCCAGCTTGAATTCCAGCTCGACGATACGGCCCTCGACGAATGACTGGCGCTCCTTGGCGGCCTCGTATTCGGCATTCTCCGACAAATCGCCCTGCGCACGCGCTTCCGAAATCGCATTGATCACCGACGGACGTTCCACCGTCTTCAGATTATGCAGTTCCTGACGCAATAACTCAGCGCCGATGAGGGTCAATGGGATCTTGCTCATGCTCAAACTCTCTATAGTCGTTAGTTGATAGTCGTTAGGCGTTAGCGGTAGGTCGGGCTCCGCCCGACATGGCGGGCAAAGCCCGCCCTACAGACTAACAACTAGTCTTTTGTGTTGTGTCTGCACGTCATACACCTGCAGATCGGCCAGATGCTGCATGCCGACACAGGCGGCGCGGGCGCCGGCCAGCGTAGTGTAATAGGTTACGCGGCCCTGCAAAGCGGCATGACGGATCGAATACGAATCGCGCATCGCGGAAGGCTTACTGTCCACGGTGTTGACGATCAGGCTAACTTCGCCGTTCTTGATCATGTCGACGATATGCGGACGGCCTTCGGCAACTTTGTTGACAGCCGTCACCGCGACGCCTGCCGCGACAATCGATGCAGCCGTGCCGCGCGTCGCCAGGATCGTAAAGCCCAGCTGCACCAGCGAGCGAGCCACCTCTACCGCACCGGCCTTGTCCGCATCGCGCACGCTGATGAAGACCTTACCGTCCTTGGGCAGCTTCACGCTGGCCGCCAGTTGCGACTTGACGAAGGCTTCGGCGAAGGTCTCGCCTACGCCCATCACTTCGCCGGTGGACTTCATCTCGGGTCCGAGGATGGTGTCCACGCCGGGGAACTTGATGAAGGGGAACACCGCTTCCTTCACCGAGTAATACGGCGGGATGATCTCTTTGGTCACGCCCTGATCTGCCAACGATTGGCCGGCCATGCAGCGCGCGGCGATCTTCGCCAGCGGCACGCCGGTGGCCTTGGACACATAGGGCACGGTGCGCGATGCGCGCGGGTTCACTTCCAGCACATACACCGTTTCACCCTGAATCGCGAACTGCACGTTCATCAGACCGACCACGTTGAGCTCCTTGGCCATCGCGACCGTCTGGCGGCGCAACTCGTCCTGCATCGCAGCGGAAAGGCTGTAGGGCGGCAAAGAACAGGCCGAGTCGCCGGAATGCACGCCCGCCTGCTCGATGTGTTCCATGATGCCGCCGATGATGACCTGCTTGCCGTCGGACACTGCATCCACATCGACTTCGATCGCGTCGTTCAGGAAGCGATCAAGCAGGATGGGCATGCGCTCGGGATAGGTCTTGGACAACTCTTCAGCCTCACGCATGTAGCGTTCCAGGTCTGGCTGAGCATGAATGATCTCCATGCCGCGACCGCCCAGCACATTGGAAGGACGCATCACCAGCGGATAGCCGATCTCGGCCGCTCCGGCAACCGCATCGACCACATTGCTCGCGGTGCGGTTGGGCGGCTGCTTCAGTTCCAGCTTGCGCAGCATGGTCTGGAAGCGCGCGCGGTCTTCCGCCATGTCGATCATATCGACTGTGGTGCCGATGATGGGCACGCCATTCTTTTCCAGTCCATGCGCCAGCTTCAGCGGCGTCTGACCGCCGTACTGCACAATCACACCGACGGGCTTCTCGACGGCAACGACTTCCAGCACGTCTTCCAGCGTCAGCGGCTCGAAGTACAGGCGGTCCGACGTGTCGTAGTCGGTGGAAACGGTTTCCGGATTGCAGTTGACCATGATGGTCTCGTAACCGTCTTCGCGCATCGCCAGCGCGGCATGCACACAGCAATAGTCGAACTCGATGCCCTGGCCGATGCGGTTAGGTCCGCCGCCCAGCACCATGATCTTCTTGTTGTTGGTCGGCTGCGATTCGCACTCTTCCTCGTAGGTCGAGTACATGTAGGCGGTGTTGGTCGAGAACTCGGCGGCGCAGGTATCGACGCGCTTGAACACCGGGCGCACGCCCAGCGCGTGGCGATAGGCGCGAACCGATTCGTCGTCGATACCCAACAGCTTCGCCAGACGCGCATCGGCGAAACCGCTGCGCTTCAAGGCGCGCAGGTGATCCGCGTTGATGCTTTCCAGCGTGTGGCCCGCCAGCGCTTGCTCCTGACGGATGATGTCGGCGATCTGCACCAGGAACCATGGATCGATCTTGCTGACGTTGAACACTTCTTCGACGCTCATGCCGAGACGGAAGGCGTCGCCCACCGCCCAGATGCGATCCGGACCGGGGTTGCCCATTTCGGACACGATGGCTTCGCGGTCGTTGTATTTGCTGTCCAGTCCGTTCACGCCGACTTCCAGACCGCGCAGGGCTTTCTGAAACGACTCCTGGAAGGTGCGGCCGATGGCCATCACCTCACCCACGGACTTCATCTGCGTGGTCAGGCGGTCATTGGCTTGCGGGAATTTCTCGAACGCGAATCGCGGGATCTTGGTGACGACGTAGTCGATCGTCGGCTCGAACGAAGCCGGGGTCGCACCGCCGGTGATGTCGTTCTTCAGCTCGTCCAGCGTATAGCCGACGGCCAGCTTGGCCGCCACTTTCGCGATGGGGAAGCCGGTCGCCTTGGAGGCCAGCGCCGAAGAGCGCGACACGCGCGGGTTCATTTCGATCACCACCATGCGCCCGTCGTCCGGGTTGATGGAGAACTGCACGTTGGAACCGCCAGTCTCCACGCCGATCTCGCGCAGCACGGCCAGCGAGGCGTCGCGCAGGATCTGGTATTCCTTGTCGGTCAGCGTCTGAGCCGGTGCGACGGTGATGGAGTCGCCGGTATGCACGCCCATCGGGTCGAGGTTCTCGATGGAACAGATGATGATGCAGTTGTCGTTGCGGTCGCGCACGACTTCCATCTCGTATTCTTTCCAGCCGAGCAGCGATTCTTCGATCAGCAGCTCTTTGGTCGGCGAGGCCTCCAGACCACGTTCGCAGATCTCGACGAACTCTTCGCGGTTGTAGGCGATGCCGCCGCCGGAACCACCCATCGTGAACGACGGACGGATGATGGTCGGATAGCCCATGGCCTGCTGCACTTGCAGCGCCTCTTCCATGCTGTGCGCGATCGCGGAGCGCGCCGAAGCCAGCCCGATGCGCGTCATCGCCTGCTTGAACTTCTCGCGGTCTTCCGCCATGTCGATGGCGTCGCGCGACGCGCCTATCATCTCCACGTTGTATTTTTCCAGCACGCCGTGCTTGGCCAAATCGAGCGCACAATTCAGCGCGGTCTGTCCGCCCATGGTCGGCAGGATCGCATCCGGACGCTCCTTGGCGATGATCTTCTCGACCATCTGCCAGGTGATCGGCTCGATGTAGGTCGCATCCGCCATGTTCGGATCGGTCATGATCGTGGCCGGGTTCGAATTCACCAGAATGACGCGATAGCCCTCTTCGCGCAGCGCCTTGCAAGCCTGTGCGCCGGAGTAGTCGAACTCGCACGCCTGCCCAATAACGATGGGGCCGGCGCCGATGATGAGGATGGATTTAATGTCTGTGCGTTTTGGCATTTTTTTGCGGGAAGGGGGAAGGGATCAGGGGGAAGGGTTGGGGAGTGAGGGCTTTACCCTTATCCCTTCCCTCTTCTCCCTTCTCCAGAATCCCTCTTACTTCCTCTTCTCCATCAAATCAATAAATTTATCGAACAACACATCCACGTCGTGCGGACCGGGACTTGCCTCGGGGTGGCCCTGGAAGCAGAACGCGGGTTTGTCGGTCAACTCGAAGCCTTGCAGCGTGCCGTCGAACAGCGAGACGTGAGTCACGCGCGCATTCGCCGGCAGCGTTGCCGTGTCCACCGCGAAGCCGTGGTTCTGGCTGGTGATCATCACGCGCTTGCTCTGCATGTCCTGCACCGGATGGTTCGCGCCGCGGTGGCCGAACTTCATCTTGACCGTCTTCGCACCGACCGCCAGCCCCATGATCTGATGGCCGAGGCAAATGCCGTACAGCGGGATGCCCGCGGCGATGAACTGCTTCGTGGCTTCGATTGCGTAGTCGCATGGCTCCGGATCGCCGGGGCCGTTGGACAGGAACACGCCGTCCGGATTCATCGCCAGCACGTCGGTGGCGGAAGTCTTCGCCGGCACCACGGTGATCTTGCAGCCGCGTTCGGCCAGCATGCGCAGGATGTTGCGCTTCACGCCGAAGTCGTAGGCGACCACATGGAATTTCGGATCGACGATTTCGGGATAGCCCTCGCCCAGCTTCCATTCGCACTGCGTCCATGCGTAAGGCTTATCGCAAGACACCACCTGCGCCAGATCCATGCCCGCCATGCTGGGCGCACCGCGCGCGGCAGCCAACGCGGCTTCCACGTCGTCGCCGGTGGCGATGCAACCATTCTGTGCACCCTTCTCGCGCAGGATGCGCGTCAGCTTGCGCGTATCGATCCCGGCGATGGCGACCACGTTGTTCGCCTTGAGATAATCGGGCAAAGATTGCGTACTGCGGAAATTACTCACCGTCATCGACAGATCGCGAATGATCAGGCCGCTGGCGAACACCTGACTCGACTCGACGTCCTCGGCATTTACACCGACGTTGCCGATATGCGGATAAGTCAGCGTGACGATTTGCTTGCAGTAGGATGGATCGGTGAGGATCTCCTGATAGCCGGTCATCGAGGTGTTGAACACCACTTCGCCGACGCGGCTGCCGGACGCTCCGATGGCAATGCCTCGAAACACCGTCCCATCGGCTAATACAAGAATGGCTGGGTTCGTTTGCGGCACCGGAATACTCCCAAAATCAGATAACTGCACAGTTGACATAAAGAAGCGGGAGGAACCATGGTTCTCCCGCTCTTTGTTGCCGCGCATTATAGCCGACTGGCGAAGTGGCATCAATGTGCACCGTAAAACCCCGGCAAATCAAGGTTCAGACCGCATCCCCCGTTCGGGTAATTGGCAGCCCGCCGCCGGCTGCTAGACTGCCGCGTCCTTTTCGAGATGCCAAACAATGAAACACAACTACGACGTAGAAGAAGCCAATTTCGACGAACTGGTGGTCGCCCGCTCACATGAAGTGCCGGTGCTGCTGGATATCGGCGCGGAATGGTGCAGCCCCTGCCGCGTGCTCGGCCCGATGCTGGAAAAATTATCCGCCGAATACGGCGGCAAGTTCGAACTGGCCAAGGTCGATGCCGACGAGAACATGAAAATCGCAGGCCGCCACAAGGTCAAAGGCTTCCCGACCGTGATCGCCTACAGCCGCGGCCAGGAGATCGACCGCTTCCACAGCGCCCAGCCGCTGCACTTTTTGCGCAGCTTCATCGACAAGCTGATCGCGCAGCACGCCGCGCAATAAGCCGCCCTACTTCTTGAGCTTCATAAACGCCGCGGCCAATGCGCCCTGTGTTTCCGGCTGCGTCGAACGCTGTTGCTCCCTCGGCCTCGCATTCCCCTGAGGACGCGCATCGCGCGACCCGCTCGCACCACCCGCTTTCGCCCCGCCCTGCGGCGCCTTGTCTTCCAGACGCATGGTCAGCGCGATGCGCTTGCGCTTCTCGTCCACTTCCAGCACCTTGACCTTGACCACCTGACCGGCCTTGACCACGCTGTGCGGGTCCTTGACGAAGGTGTTCGACAGCGCGGAGATGTGCACCAGTCCGTCCTGATGCACGCCGATGTCGACGAACGCGCCGAACGCGGCGACGTTGGTGACTACGCCTTCCAGGATCATGTCCAGCTTCAGGTCGGATAGCTCCTCGACGCCTTCGCGGAAGCTCGCGGTCTTGAACTCGGGGCGCGGGTCGCGGCCCGGCTTGTCCAGTTCCTTCAGGATGTCGGTGATGGTCGGGATGCCGAACTGCTCATCCATGTACTTCGCCGGGTTCAGCGACTTCAGCAGCGCGCCGTTGCCGATCACTGCCTTGATATCCTGCTTGATGTCCGCAAGGATGCGCTGCACCAGCGGATAGGACTCGGGGTGCACCGCCGACGCGTCGAGCGGATCGTCCGCGCCCATGATGCGCAGGAAGCCCGCTGCCTGCTCGAAGGTCTTGTCGCCCAGACGCGGCACTTCGCGCAACTGCTTGCGCGAGGTGAAGCGGCCCTTCAGGTCGCGATAGCTGACGATGGCCTGCGCCACGCTGGCGCTCAGGCCGGAAACGCGCGCTAGCAAGGGTGCTGAGGCGGTGTTCACGTCCACGCCGACCGCGTTCACGCAGTCCTCGACCACCGCATCCAGCGAACGCGCCAACTGCGTCTGGCTGACATCGTGCTGGTACTGGCCGACGCCGATGGATTTCGGGTCGATCTTCACCAGCTCGGCCAGCGGATCTTGCAGACGGCGCGCGATGGATACCGCGCCGCGCAGGCTGACGTCCATGTCGGGCAGCTCGCGCGACGCGAATTCGGATGCGGAATACACCGACGCGCCCGCTTCGGACACGACGATGCTAGTCAGCTTCAAGTCGGGATGGCGCTTGATGAGATCGCCCGCGAGCTTGTCGGTCTCGCGCGACGCGGTGCCGTTGCCGATGGCGATCAGCGCGACCTTGTGTTTCGCGGCGAGCAGCGCCAGCGCATGCAGCGAGCCTTCCCAATCGTTGCGCGGCTGGTGCGGATAGATCACCGCGGTATCGACGACCTTGCCGGTCTCGTCCACGACCGCGACCTTGACGCCGGTGCGCACGCCGGGATCGAGGCCCATGGTCGCGCGCGGACCGGCGGGGGCGGCCAGTAGCAGGGCTTTCAGGTTGCGCGCGAACACGTTGATCGCCTCGGTCTCGGCATTGGAACGCAGCGCGCCCATCAGCTCGGATTCCAGATGCATGAAGGACTTGATGCGCCAGGTCCAGCGCACCGTGTCGGCCAGCCACTTGTCGGCGGGACGGTTCTGCTGCGAGATGCCGACGCGGTTCGCGATGCGCAGCTCGCAGGGATTCAGCGGCGCATTCCACGCCGGCTTTTCTTCCTCGCTGTCCAGACGCAGTTGCACGTTCAGCAACTCCTCGCGGCGGCCGCGAAACACCGCCAGCGCGCGGTGCGACGGGATCGTGTTGATCGATTCCGAATAATCGAAGTAATCGGCATATTTCTCCGCCGCCGCTTCCTTGCCCTCGACCACCTTGGATTCGACCACGCCGTGATCCTGCAAGTATTCGCGCAGGCTTTGCAACAGCGTCGCGTCTTCGGCGAAGCGCTCCATCAGAATCTGGCGCGCGCCGTCCAGTGCCGCCTTCGCGTCCGGCACACCGGGATTGTTGTCGCCCAGGTCGTTGGTGAACGCCTCTTTCAGATATTTCGCGGCTTCCTCTTCCGGGTTCAGCGCAGGATCGGCCAGCAGCGCATCGGCCAGCGGCTCCAGCCCTGCCTCCAGCGCGACCTGCGCCTTGGTGCGGCGCTTCGGCTTGTACGGCAGATACAGGTCTTCGAGCTTCGTCTTGTCCTCGGCATGCATCACCGCGTCCAGCAGCTCCGGCGTCATCTTGCCCTGCTCGGTGATCGACGCGACGATGGCCGCGCGGCGGTCTTCCAGTTCGCGCAGGTAGCGCAGCCGGTCTTCCAGCATGCGCAACTGGATGTCGTCCAGTCCGCCGGTCGCCTCCTTGCGGTAACGCGCGATGAAGGGCACGGTCGCGCCCTCGTCCAGCATCTCGATGGCGGCGGCGATCTGCGCAGGTTTGGCCGCGACCTCGGCGGCGAGTCGTTGTTCTATCGATGGCAGCATGGGGATATTCCGGATCTAAGCTGAGCATCCCGCCGTAAACGGGACGCCGGGTGAATTACGAAGGGCGCGCATTATGCCGCATTTCCACGTCGGCGAACGCCATCCAAAACGGCGAACTGAGGCATAATTCCCGCGCTTATCCCATTCATCCAACGGAGCACCCTCAGATGCTGGAATACATTTTTTTTGATGCAGGATTGCGCGACAGCTTCGTCGCATACGCCCGCAGCCTCGGATTGTCGTGCGAGTTACGCGACGACGCACTGGGGCTGGTGGTCGCACTCGACGAGGATGCGCTGAACGACGAATTGGAGGACAGCATCGAAGAGCGTTACGGGCAGCTGGAAGACGCGCAGGCCAGCCTGTTGGCGCAGGAAGAAGGCGGGCTCAAGCAACTGGCCGGCTTTCGCGTCAACCTGCCGGATGGACAGAGTTGCCAGGTTCCGCTGCCGCCCGAGCTGGCCAACCGGCTGATGGCGAGTTTCAGTCTCGAAGAAATACAGGCGCTGTTCGACACCGTCGCCCGCAGCGTGCTCGATCCGCACCAGAATCTGTGCAAGATCCTGCGGGCGGAAACATAGGCAGAAGGAGGCATCCGATGCGCGTCACAGTTCTGGGTTGCAACGGCAGCATCACCGGCGAGTTGCGCACCACCTGTTATCGGGTGGACGACGACATCCTGATCGACGCCGGTTCCGGCGCCGGCGACCTGGGCCTAGAGCAGGCCATCGCCATCGACACGGTGTTTCTTACCCACTCGCATCTCGACCACTGCAGTTTCCTGCCGATGCTGGCCGATGCCGCCGGCAACTTCCGCGACAAACCGCTGACGGTGTACGCGCTGCCTGAAACCATCGCCGCGCTGAAGCAACACATGCTCAACAATGTGCTGTGGCCGGACTACACGGTGCAGCCGACGCCGGAGCGCCCCTACATCAGGTTCCAGCCGATACAAGTCGGCGAGACCGTCGAACTCGACGGTCGCCGCATCGCCGCGCTGCCCGCGCAACACGCCGTGCCCTGCGTCGGCTACCGGGTGGACAGCGGCACGGCCAGCCTGGTCTACAGCGCCGATACGACGTTCTGCGCGGAGTTCTGGCAGGCGCTGAACCGCATCGACAATCTGAAATACCTGCTGATCGAAAACACATTTCTGAACGACAACGCCACCGGCGCACAACGTTCCGGCCACATGACCGCCAATCTGCTGGCGCAGGGGCTGCGTCTGCTGCAACGCCCGGTGGAATTGTTCATCGTGCATATGGAAGCTGGTCGCGAACAGGATGCGATGCGGGAAGTGTTGCAAGCGGCGGGAGAATCCGGTCCGCAGCAGTTGCGGCGCGGCCAGGTGCTGGAACTCGGATAGCCCCTTACTGAAATCCATTAGGCCGCGTCATTCCGGCGCAGGCCGGAATCCAGTCGGTAAAATGTTCTGCGAAGCAGACAAAACCTGTTGTCCCGCTGCACGGAAATTCTTATTCATCTGGATTCCAGCCTGCGCCGGAATGACACGATTTTGTGCTAATGAACTATTTGGATCGCCGACATGCGCTGCTGGCTATGGCGCGCGAACAGGAAGCTGACGGCGACTACCGCGACGATGGCGCATCCGATGAATAACTCGCGTCCGTCCTGCCAGGATGATGCCTCGGGAAAAAATCGGCGCGACAAGCCCAATGCCGCCACGAACAGGCTGAGCAGGGCGACCGTCACGCCCATGATGCGCGAGGCCGCGCGCGCGGTGGCATCGGCGCGGCGCAATAAGTGCGAGATCCACAAGCCGTTGGCGGCATCGGTCAGCATCATGCCGGACATGAAACAGCCGGCCAGCAGCAAGGCGTGGGATGCGCCGCCGTATTGCGTGGCCGTGGTCGAAAACAGCGCGGCCTGAGAAAGCGTATCGAAAGAAAAGGCGAACAGCGCGCCCACCAGCGCGATGGGGAGCGGGTGTCCCGCATGCTTGAGCCGCCCCAGCCAGCGGCCTTTCAGACCGACCATCTGCACCATCTCGTCCGCGGGCGTCGAGAACACCGCGTACAGGTTGAGCGCGCCGAGCGAGATCAGGAAAAACGCCGACACCCAGGCCCCGACATCGTCCATCCATTCCGGGATCGCCCCCTGCCGGAACAGCAAGCTGGCGGCGACCGCCACAGTGCAGACTACCGCGCCATGCCCCAGCGAAAACAGGAAGCCGCACAGCCGCGCCAACTTCCTGCGTCCGGCGGCGGCATTGAACCGCGTCAATCCGTCTATGGTCGCCAGGTGGTCGGCATCCATGCCGTGTTTCATGCCCAATACCAAAGCCAGCGCGACCAAGGGATAAATGCTGTTAGCGGCTTCCATGACGCCTCCGTAAGATGACACGATATTTTCATAACAAGATTTATGCCAATAACCGCACGGCGCTATCTTCCTCGCAGCCGCGCCCCGAATACTTTCTCAAGCTGCTAATTAGAAAACATAAAAAAACGGGCTGCCGAATCTCGCCGGACCGTCATCCGGTCGTCCCGGCCCCCGACGACGGCATATCGTGCGGGGTGCTGGAAAGCTTCTTTCCAGCGCGCGCCCCGTTCGGCACGGGCAGGCACAGCTTGAACTCCGCTCCGCCATGCGACAAGTTACCAGCGGTCAGTTCGCCGCCATGGCGTTCCACGATGCCGTAGCTGATCGATAGACCGAGCCCCGTTCCCTTGCCGACGGGCTTGGTGGTGTAGAAAGGATCAAATATCTTGCCCATCGCCTGCTCCGAAATGCCGCTGCCGTTGTCGCGAAACGCGACGCACACCCACTCGTCCGTCACATGGGCGGCAATCAGCAATTCGGGTTGGGGCTGCCCCGCCGTGGCGTCCGATGCGTTCTGCACCAGATTGGTAATCACTTGCTGCATCTGCCCCGGCGAACCGAAGACCGGCATTTTCTCCGGCACATCCATTGTCACCTTGAAGCTTACCGGGGCGGCGCGCGTCACCCAATGCACCGAACGTTCGATGATTTCGATCAGGTTGAATTCGACATTCTCGTCTCGGTCGGCGGCGGAAAAACGCTTCAGGCCATCCACGATATGCCGCGAACGTTCGGCGCCTTCCATCGCTCCCGCCAACAACGGCTCCAGATCGTTCAGGAGATGATCGATGCGCAACTCGGTGCGCAGCTTGTCGAGCGAGTCCTGCGGCGCGCCTTGATGCACCGCATCCAGATAACGCTGCAAGCGCGGCGTGTAACGCTGCATCGCATGCACATTGCCCAACACGAAGCTGATCGGATTGTTCAGCTCGTGCGCCACACCGGCGACCAGCTTGCCCAGCGAGGCCATCTTCTCGGATTGCAGCAATTGCTGCTGCGTGCGCTTGAGTTCTTCGTGCGCCTCGCGCAGCTTGTGATAGGCGCGCCGCAATTCGCCCAGAGGCCGGCCGGTGATAACCACGCCCAACAACTTCCCAGCACCGGACAGGCGCGGCGTGAAATTAAGCGCCACCGGCGTCGCGCCGCCGTCGCGCGTCCTGAACTGCAATTCCACATCGTTGGCAGGCTCGGTGGTGAGTCCGGCAATCACTCTTTTCGCGGCGGTGCAGCCGCTCTCGTCGGAGAACAGGGAGCCCAGCTTCATGCCTTTCAGCTCCTGCTCGGTGCGCCCGGTGAAAGCGATCAGGGAATGATTCACTTCCTCGATCACCATGTTGCGGTCGCACACCACCAGCAGATCGGACATCGAAGTCAGGATGCTGTAGATGAATTGCTGCGACTCTTCCAGCTCGGTGTTCTTCTGCTCCAGATCGACCTCGTGCTGGAGCAATTCGTTATAGACCTCGTCCATGGAACGCACGACATCCATCCAGGCGGATTCAGAGAAGGGATCCATCGTGTTCGGGGTGGGCAACCTGGCCGGCGAAGTTTGCTTGCGTGAAGTCATATCAGATTAATTGCGTTCCATGTATTTTCCTTAAACCTAAAAACCTTTTTTCATCCACGAAAAACACGAAAGTCACGAAACAAATCTATTGATTGCATGGACTTTGGCACTCACCAATTTGGTGATGCCAAAAATTTTCAAACACCACTGAATCTTTTCGTGCTTTTCGTGTTTTTCGTGGACAGAGGTTTTCTCATTAATGCACCGTGCAAACCATGCACGGATCGAACGACCTGACCACGTGCTGCACCGCCAACGGTGCGGCCTCGCCGCCTTCATCGGCGGGCAGGCCGACCAGCGCTTGTTCCAGCGGCCCCGGCTCGCCATCCGCGTCGCGCGGCGAGAAGTTCCAGGTGGTCGGCGCGACGATCTGGTAGTTGTAGATTTTGCCTTCGCGCACATCCAGCCAATGCCCGAGACCGCCGCGCGCGGCTTCGATCAGGCCGACCCCGCGCGCATCGCCGATCTCACCGGCCTGCACGCAAAACGGCTCGCCGGGACGTATACGCTGCAACCAGCCTTCCATCGCGGGGATCACCGATGCGAGCTCCAGCATGCGCGCCACGATGCGCGCCGTCACGCTGCCGCCGTGGCGGCCCACCATATCTCGCGCCAGCGGGTGACCGGCCATCATCTGCCGCGCCAATGCGCCCGTCTCCACCACTTGCCCGGACAAGCGGGGCGACTTGCACCACGAGTACGCGCCCGGCTTGTCCGGCTGGGGCAAGGTGCGCCCCTCTTCCGGCGCGAGCGCCAGGTCGCCCGCCATCCAGCTGCTGGTCACGTCTTCGCGTATCGCGCCGGCATCCAGCGGCTGCAACTTGCCGTCCGCCCACAGGCCGGAACGGAACAACGCCGTATCGCCATCGCGGTAAGCACCGTAGCTGACGAAGCGATCCGTGGCGCGCCCCATCCGCTGCAATTCCAGATCGCGCGCGATGTGCAGGAAACGCGGGAAGTCGGCGCGCTGCGCTCGCGTCTCCATCCATGCGTACAGCGCCGCTTCGGAGTCCAGCGCCGCGACCGCTTCCAGCCTGTCGCCGAACAAGGTCCGCTCGATGAAAGCACGAAACTCGGCCAGCAAGATTTTCAGGCGCAACCGTTCCGCCTCTTCCAGCGGACGCGACGAGCCGCCCGGTTGCAGGGCCAGCGTGTGCGGCCAGCGTCCCGCCAGATAAGCCATCGCGTTCATGAATTTGGCGCGCACCGGCATCGCGTCCGCCGCAGCCGATCCCGACACCGCCTTGAAGCGCGCCAGCACTTCGACGAACCATGCACGCTCGCGATAACCATCGCGCGCGAAATCCGGCATGAAGAACAGGTAGAAGTGGCTGAGATGATCCGCCAGGTTTTCTGCGGCCAGCGTCAGGTTGGCGGCCAACCGCCCGTTCTCTGGCGCTTGCAATCCCATGGCTTGAGCCAATGCCTGCGCCGCCGCCGCCGATTGCGCCACCGAGCAGATGCCGCAGATGCGCGGTACATACGCCAGCGCATCCAGCGGATGCTTGCCGAGCAATATCTGCTCGAAGCCGCGGTACATCGGCGAATTCACATAGGCGGCGCGCACCTGGTCGCCCTCGATGTCGAGGGTGACTTCCAGATCGCCTTCCACGCGATTGAAGGGACCTACGATGCGACGGGTCATTTTGCGCGCGTCCTTTTGGCGACCGGAGGGATGACTTGATGGTCGGCCACGGCGTTCTCCTTGACACGCTTGGGCGTGGCCGATTTGGACAGCGAAGCCAGCGCCACGAACCACGCCTTGGGCATGTCGGTCGGCAATCCGATAGGGATGCCCGCGACCTTGGGCGTCACGCCGAACGGATGCCCCGGCTCTTCGAACCCCGGCTCGGTGCAGGCGATGCAGGCATAACCGCCGCGCACGCAGGAGCCTTCGCCGTTCCACAAACGGATGTTGCAATCGGCATGCACCTGCGTGCCTTTGCAGCCCATGTTCTCCATCAGGCAGCCGAGGTCGGAAGGCTTGTGCGCGCTGGCCTTGAATTCGTAATACTCGTTGCGCGTGCAACCGTGATGCACCAGATGGTCGGCGTACAAACGCGGACGGCGGTAAACGTCCAAACTTTCTTCGCGCAACTCGCCCGCCCCCAGTGCCGCCAGCGTCTCGACCACCCAGTTGGGATGAGTGGGACAGCCCGCGATATTGACCACCGGCAAACCTCCGCCCGCGCGGTAATCCTCGCCCAGCAAGCCACCCGGCGCATCGCCCTCGTATTGCAGGCCGCAGGCATCGGTGGGATTGCAGCCGCCCGAAGTCACGCCGCCGAATGCGGCGCAACTTCCCACCGCGACGGTATGGCGCGCCACTTTCGCCAACCGCTCCAGCAGGTCTTTCATCGTGTCTCCCCTACCAGTCTGATGGAATCCGCCGGTGCCGAACGGCCCGCGCAACACCGCGCCTTCGAGACAGAGGATATCCAGACGGGTGTCCCCGTTTAGGCAGTCATCAACGATCTTGCGCGCCTCATCGGCACTCTGTTCGGACAGAGACGGATGCCACAACAGATTGATGCCGAGCACATGCAGCGTGTCGAACAGATTGCGGCAATCCGCATTCAGCAACGACAACGTGCATCCGCCGCAGCCGCCGGATTGGAGCCAGAGGAGGTTGAGAGATTTTTGCAATGAATTTTGATTGCCGCTCACTTGTATTTCCTCTCCGTCGCTTGAGCGATAGCCACCTCCCTTCTCCCGCACGCGGGAGAAGGGCCGGGGATGAGGGGCTGTGCGTTCCAAATAAAGATATTCATTTCTCCACGCCCCTCACCCCAACCCCTCTCCCGCTTGCGGGAGAGGGGCTTAATCCGCGGTGCGTAAATGGTGAAACGCGTGGGCACATGAAACGTGCCCACCCTACAAGTATCCGGAACTCACTCACCCTTCTTCTCCATCCCATAACGCGCCAGCTTGCTGCGCAGGCCGACGCGCGACAAACCAAGTTCGGTCGCGGCGCGGGTCTTGTTCCAGCGGTGGCGAATCAGGCATTCGCGCAGCACGCGCGCTTCCAGCGCCTCCATGCGATCCTTGAGGCTGCCGTCCAGCCCGGCGAGGATGCTCATGTCCTGCGACTGCTCTTCCGGTGCGGCATGCAACACCTTGGGCGAGAACAGGTGCGCGCCGATGTACTCGCCGTCGCACAGCAGCGTGGCGCGCAATATTTCGTTCTGCATCTCGCGCACGTTGCCCGGCCACTGGTAGTGGCTCAGGCAGTCCAGCGCTTCCGGCGTGAAACCCTCTATCTTTTTGCCCATCGTCGCCACGGCCTCGCGCAACAGCGACAGCGCGATCAGCGGAATGTCTGCCTTTCGTTCGCGCAACGCGGGCATCGGCAGCACGAACTGGGTCAGGCGGTAATAGAGATCTTCGCGGAAGCGGCCACGACGCACCTCTTCTTCCAGATTGCGGTTGGTCGCCGACAGCACGCGCACATCGACCTTGCGCGAACGCGAGCTGCCGACCGCACGGATCTCGCCTTCCTGCAACACGCGCAGCAATTTGACCTGGAACGAGGGCGAGGTATCGCCGATCTCGTCCAGGAATATCGTGCCGCCGTCGGCCTGCTCGAACAGGCCAATGCGGTCTTCGAACGCGCCGGTGAAACTACCGCGCTTGTGGCCGAATAATTCCGATTCCAGCAACTGGTCCGACATCGCGCCGCAGTTCTCGATGACGAAAGCCTTGGTCGCGCGCGGGCTGGAGTAGTGGATGGCGCGTCCCAGCAACTCCTTGCCGGAACCGGATTCGCCGGAGATATGCACGGCGATGTCGCAACCCGCCACGCGCGCCGCCAGATCGATCACGCCGTTCAACGGGCTGGCCGCCGCGCGCACGATGCGCGCGAACTCGTAATGCGCGCGCAGCTTGTCGTGCTTGGCCGCGACGCGCTTCTGCAGCACCGGCTGCGCGGTGCGCATCTCCAGATTCATGCGGTTGCTCTGCTGTTGCAGCTCGAACAACTGCGCCGCCGCGCGCACATTGAGCAACAGCGATTCCGGATGCCATGGCTTGAGGATGTATTGATAGATACCTGCGTCGTTGATGCCAGCGATGATGTCCTCGACATCGGTGTAGCCGGAGATAATCATGCGCACCGCATCGGGCCAGCGCTCGCGCACCTCCTTGAGGAAATCGACTCCGGTCACGCCGGGCATGCGATGGTCGCACAGCACCACCTGTATCCGCTCGCGCTCCATGACCGCCCGCCCCTCATCCGCGCTGGAAACGGTCAACACGCTGAACTCTTCATCCAGCGTGCGGCGTATCGATTCCTGCGAACGCACTTCGTCGTCGATCACCAATACGACGGGTAAAGTGGCCATCAGCAAATCCTCGGTAATTGTTCGCCCGCCAACCAATCAACGACGCGGCGACCGCCCAGCTTGGTGGTCATCTGCACAAAGCCGTGCGCATCTTCCTGCACCTCGCCGATGATGGCGGCCTCGCGCGCCAAAGGATGCGCGCGCATCACCTCCAGCAGCGTTTGTGCATCCGCTGGCGCGCAGATCGCGATCAGCTTGCCTTCGTTCGCCACATACAGCGGATCGAGACCGAGGAACTCGCATGCGGCTTCGACCGGCTGGTTCACCGCGATGGCGGACTCGTGCAGCATCATGCCCACGCCGGATTGTTTGGCGATTTCGTTCAGCGTGGTCGCCAGCCCGCCGCGCGTCGGGTCGCGCAGCACGCGCAGTTGCGCGCCGCTGTCGAGCATCGCGGCGATGAGGTCGTGCAACGCGGCGGTGTCCGACACGATGGGCGCGGAAAAGGTCAGCCCCTCTCTTTGGGAAAGTATCGCCATGCCATGATCGCCGATAGTGCCCGACAGCAAAATCTTGTCGCCCGGTTTTGCCTGATCGCCGGAAAGGTTTACACCTTCGCGCACCACACCCACCCCGGTGGTGGTGATGAATACGCCGTCGCCCTTGCCCTGCTCCACCACCTTGGTATCGCCCGTCACCACAGGCACCCCCGCCTCGCGCGAAGCCAGCGCCATCGACTCGACAATGCGCTTCAAATCGGCCAGCAAAAAACCTTCTTCGAGGATGAACGACGCCGACAAATACAGCGGCTGCGCCCCCATCACCGCCACGTCGTTGATCGTGCCGTGCACCGACAAACAGCCGATGTCGCCGCCCGCAAAAAACAGCGGCGACACCACATGGCTGTCGGTCGCCATCACCAAGCGCCCGTTCGCGGCTGGCAAGGTTGCACCGTCGTTGCCTTGCGCCAGATATTCGTTATCGAACGCGGCAGCGAACAGCTCGCTAATAAGCTGCGCCATCGCCCGCCCGCCGGAACCGTGCGACATATCCACGCGACCGTTTTTGATGTCGAGCGGGCGTGTGTAGTTGGGTTTGATTGTGCTCATTGTTTATCTCTCAAAATTCACAAAACAATCGTCCTCGAAATACACGAAAATCACGAAAAAAAAACGATGCGGCCTTGGGGATCATGTTCGTGTCTTTCGTGTATTTCGTGGACCATCATGCCGTTTCCCTGAATCGCCCATAACTGTAATGTGCCGCGCATGCGCCCTCCGACGACACCATGCACGAACCCACCGGATTCTCCGGTGTACATACCGTGCCGAATATCTTGCATTCCTGCGGACGTTTCTGGCCGCGCAGGATGGCGGCGCATTCGCAGGCTTTGTTGTCCGGCACGGCCACATAATCCACGTTGAATTTCAACTCCGCGTCGAACGCGGCGTATTTCGGGCGCAGCTTCAAGGCGCTATGCGGCACGCTACCCAAGCCGCGCCACTCGAAGGTGTCGCGCACCTCGAACACTTCCGCCACCAATTCCTGCGCTTTCAAATTTCCTTCGCGCGTGACGGCGCGGGTGAATTCGTTTTCGACGGCGGCGCGGCCTTCGTTGATCTGGCGCACCAGCATCAAGATCGCCTGCATCACGTCCAGCGGCTCGAATCCGGCGATAACCACCGGCTTGCCGTAGTCGTCGGCGAACGGTTCATACGGTTTGCTGCCGATCACGGTGGAGACATGCGCGGGGCCGACGAAACCGTCCAGCGCCACGCCGCCCTCCACCGCCAGAATGGCGTGCATCGCGGCGGGCGTGAGCACGTGATCGCACAGGATGCTGAAATTCTTCAAGCCTTCGGCTGCTGCCTGTTTGACCGCCACCGCCGTCGGCGGTGTGGTGGTCTCGAAACCGATGGCGAGGAACACCACCTCGCGTTCGGGATTGTCGCGCGCGATTTTCAGCGCATCCTGCGTGGAATAAATCATGCGCACATCCGCCCCCTTGGCCTTGGCACGCATCAGCGAAAGATTGTCGGAAGCGGGCACGCGCACGGTGTCAGCGTAGGTGCACAAAATCACACCCTGCTCGCGCGCCAGACGTATCGCCTGATCCACGCGACCGATGGGCAGCACGCATACCGGGCAACCGGGGCCGTGAATCATGCGCACACTGGCAGGCAACAAATCGACCAGCCCGTAACGAGAAATCGCATGCGTGTGCCCGCCGCAGAATTCCATTAAACGGTAGGTGCGGTTTGGCGCAGCTTCGCGCGCGATGTTGGCGGCAATATTTTTCGCCAGTTCGCCGTCGCGGAATTCGTCAACGTATTTCATAGAGACACCGTCATTCCGGCGCAGGCCGGAATCCAGTTGATAAATAAATCCCCGCATAGCGGGACAACATGGGTTTGTCTGCTGCGCAGTCTTTTGTTCTTGCTGGATTCCGGCCTGCGCCGGAATGACGGGATCGAAATCATGCTGCGCCTCCGGCCAGTTCTTTCCGCAACTCATCCATCTGCCCCATCTCGGCGAACAACGCCAATGTGCGCTCCGCCTCTTCCTGATCCAGTTTTTGCAACGCATAGCCGACATGCACGATGACGTATTCGCCGACGGCGGCATCCTCCACCAGCGCCAACGAAATCTCTTTGCGCACACCGCCCAAATTGACGATGGCGTTGTCCGAAGTCGTCAGCTCTTCGATGCGGGCGGGAATGGCGAGGCACATGTTTAAGCTCCTTGATTGAGGCGCTGCAGGGCAATACTGGCTTGCCCGAATGAAATACTGCCATCGTTCGGTGGCAGCTGTTGTGCGGTTAGCACGCGCATGCCATGCGCCGATAAATTTTCGGCCAAGGCTTGCGACAACACGTTATTGAGGAAACAGCCGCCACCCAGTGCGACTTGCTTGATGTTGTTTTGTACAGATGCTCGCAGCGTCCATGTCGACAATCCATCGGCCAGCGTGGCATGGAACAGGGCTGCGCCATAGGCGGTATTTTTGCAGTCGGCGAGTTCGGCCAATAGCGGGCGAAAATCCAACAAAGCTCCACTCTTTCCTTTCAAGGGAGAGGGCGTTAGTGTGTAGCCGGCTTGCAGTGGCTCAACTCTGCCGTGACTTTCCGCCAAGCCTTCCAGCAGCATCGCGGCTTGTCCTTCGTGCGACTGGATTTCGCGGACCTTCAGTAATCCGGCGGCCGCATCGAACAAGCGTCCCATGCTGGTGGTCGTGGCGCAATTCAATTTTTTTTGCAGCATGCCGAGTACAGTCACCGCACCTGCCTGAGCCGGAAAACGGTATGCAATTTCATCGCCGCGTTGCAGGTCGAACAACACTGCCGCCGCCATGCGCCAGGGTTCGCGCGCGGCGCGGTCTCCGCCGGGCATGCTCAACGGCGCGAGGTGTCCGAGGCGTTCGCAGCTCACACCCTCCACACGCAGCAGTTCGCCGCCCCACGCGCTGCCATCCGTGCCCAGCCCCACGCCGTCAAGCGCCAGCCCGAGCACGGGTTCGGTGACGTGATGTTCTGCGCAGATGGCGGCGATGTGGGCGTGGTGATGCTGCTCGGCAATGAGCGGCAAGTTGTGTTGCGCGGCATACGTTTGCGCGAATTGGGTGCTGTAGAAATCGGGGTGCAGGTCGTGTACGACGGCTTGCGGCTGCACGTCGAGGATGTCGCACAGGTAGGCTACGGTTTCGTCCAGCATCCGGCGCGCGCCCGCATGGTCCAGGTCGCCGATGTGTTGCGAGACGAAGGCTTCGTTACCGCGCGTGAGGCACACGGTGTTTTTCAGCCACGCACCGCAAGCCAGTATCGGCGGGCCGGTAAACGGCAACGTAATGCGGCGCGGCGTGTAGCCGCGCGCACGGCGGATGAAGGTGGGCGCATTGCGCTGCCATTTCAGCACGCTGTCGTCGCAGCGGTGCAGGATGTCGCGGTCATGGGTGAGGAAGGTGTCGGCCAGACCGGACAGCGACTGGCGCGCTTCGGTATCGTCTTTCACCAGCGGCTCGCCACCGGGGTTGGCGCTGGTCATCACCAGCGCCAACGGTGTCGATTGATGCAGCCAGTCCGAGCCATGCGGCGAGCCTAGCAATTCATGAAACAGCAAATAATGCAGTGGGGTGTAGGGCAGCATGAGGCCGATGCCGGACAGACCAGGGGCGATGCCGGGCAATTCTTCATCGCAAGTTGCAGCCTTGTGCATCAGCACGATGGGACGCTCACTCACCTCCAGCATCGCTGCTTCGTGTTCTGAAAACCGGGCGTAGTACGCGGCGGAAAAGCGGTTCAGCACCATCACGGCGAATGGCTTTTCCTGGCGTTGTTTGCTGCCGCGCAAGCGCGCCACGGTGGCGGCATTGCGCGCATCGCACACCAGATGAAATCCGCCGATACCTTTGACGGCGACAACCTCTCCGGCCCGGATGCGCGCGGCGGTGGCGGCGATGGGATCGCCGCATGCAACAGATTGCCAGCCCGCATCGAACAAACTCAGGCGCGGCCCGCATTCCGGGCAGGCATTAGGCTGCGCGTGGAAGCGGCGCGTGGTTGGCGTGTCATATTCGCTTTGGCACAAGGGGCATTGCGCAAACTTCGCCATGCTGGTGTTGGCGCGGTCGTATGGCAGCCGTGCAGTCAATGTGTAGCGAGGGCCGCAGTGGATGCAATTGATGAAGGCATGGCGGTAGCGGCGGTCGGCGGGATTGAATAATTCGGCCAGACAATCCGGGCAAATCGCCATGTCGGGCGCGATGCCGGTGAGCACGCGGCCAGCCTTGCTGGCCATGATGCTGAAGCCTTGCAGTCCGGTAATTTCCTGCGCCAGATCGTGACTGACTTTTTCCACGCGCGCTAGGGCGGGCGGTTCGCTTTGCAGACGTTCGATCAAAGACATCACTTGCGGATGCGCACCTTCGACCGTTATTTCCACCCCTTCGCTGTCGTTGCGCACCCAGCCCGCCAGACCGAGTTCATGCGCAAGCCGGAAGACGAAAGGACGGAAACCTACGCCTTGAACTTGGCCGAATACTTTGATTTGCGCGCGAATCATGGCGGTCATTAATTATCGACGGCTTGTTTTTAAATTTGGTTCATCATGATTTTCGATGGGTATCGCTACGCTCCACCCATCCTACCTGCTACAGCCTTTTGGCACCCCGCCTTAATCCACGTCAGCCACTCCTCCATCCCCTCACCGCTGGTTGCCGAGATGCGGATCACTTGAATATTCGGGTTCACGCGGCGCGCATTTTCTATGGCGAGGTTGGCGTCGAAGGTCAGGTACGGCAGCAGGTCGCATTTGTTCAGCAGCATCAAATCCGAGGCGCGGAACATGTCGGGATATTTGAGCGGTTTGTCTTCGCCTTCGGTCACGGAAAGGATGGCGACTTTGTGCGCTTCGCCGAGATCGAAACTGGCGGGGCACACAAGGTTGCCGACGTTTTCGATCAGCAGCAGGCTGTCGTCTTCCAGCTTCATCTGCTCCATCGCACGCCCCACCATGTACGCGTCCAGATGGCAGCCTTTGCCGGTGTTGATTTGCAGCGCAGAGGCACCTGTCGCGCGAATCCGCGCGGCGTCGTTGTCGGTCTGCTGGTCGCCTTCGATCACGGCGAGCTTGAGTTCGTTGTTCAATGCCACTATGGTCTTCACCAGCAGCGTGGTTTTTCCGGAGCCGGGGCTGGAGACCAGATTGAGCGCGAAGATGCCGTGCGCGGCGAGGTAGCCGCGATTTTCGTTCGCGTAGCTGTCGTTCTTGGAGAGGATGTCGCGCTCGATTTTCACCATGCGTGCCTGGGTCATGCCGGGTGCATGTGCGCCTGCGGGGCCGGTGCCGAAATCTATCGAGTTGTGCGTATGCTCATGAACGTGATCGTGTTCGTGCGCCGAATGATCCGGCGTCCGATATTGCATCTTCTGCCCACCCGCCTTGCGCTGCTTGAGCGCGTGCCCGCCTATGAGTGTTTGTCCTGCTCCACATCCGCATGTTGTACACATAGTTTCCCCTATTCCACTTCCAGTTCCTTGACGCGCATCTCGCTGCCGCCGGTCACTTGTATCTGGTAACTGCCGCACACCGGGCACGCTTCGTATAGCGCGGTGACGGGCACGTTGCCTTCGCATTTCATGCACCAGCCCTGCCCCGGCGTTTCGATGATTTCCAGCCGCGCGCCTTCGGCGACGGTGTCGCGCGTCACCGCGTCGAAGCAGAAACGCAGCGCTTCTTTTTCCACGGCGGCCAGTTGGCCGATCTCCAGCCACACGGCTTTAACTTTGCTACAACCGTCAGCGCGCACGGTGTCTTCCACCAGTTGCACGATACCTTCGGCCAGCGACATTTCATGCATGACGCACCTCGATTTCGAAAGCTACACAGGGGTCGAGCGACAGGGCCGCGATGTGCGCACGGCGTCGCAAACTTGCCTCGTCCCGCTCTTCCAGTCCGACCATATCCTGCACGAACGCGCCGCCGGGATGGAAGTTCCACTCGGTCGGCGCAACGATGGAATATTCCGTCACCCGCTCCGCTTCTAGCTGCACATGATGCATCAACAGCCCCCTTGCGGTGCGCGCGACGGCGATTCCTTCTCCCGCTGCCGGGGCGATGGCATCCAATCGTGGCGCGGCGTTTTCATCCAGCAATTTCACCGTATCGATCAATCGGGCCAGCAGCCGCTTCGATGCGTTCGAGTATCGCTCGCCCAGCATGCGGTGGTCGGCATGATACGACCAAGCCCCAGTCTCCGCCGCACCGCCACGATCATCCGGTGCTGCGGCGAATGCCGTGCTCCATCTTCCGGCACAGGCGATCTGCGCTTGCGCTGCGCTCCACGCCGACAACAATGCAGAGGTGTTTCGCATGCAGCACGCTTGTTCGTCCAGCGCCGCCAGCAACCGGGCCGCGGGACTCTGCGTCGAACGCCACCATGCCCGCACATCGTCCAGCTCGCGCCAGTCCGCCAGCGCCACTCCCAGCCAATCGCGCTCGAATTCCAGCCGCAGGCGGGTCGTGCCCGCATCGCCCGACGCGATTCTCCGCAGCATCGCATGCCAGTGCATGAAAAGTTTTTCTTGCTGCGGCAAGCCCAGCGCCTTGGGCCAATCGAGCAGCATGCGCCACAGATGTTCCTGCAATACTTCGCTGCGTATCTTGCGATCCAGCGCCTGAGCATCGCCCGGATCGATTTGCCGCGCGGCCCGCAACGCGGATTCCGCCGCCGCACCCTGCGCATGCCCGCATACGCTGAACAGCAGCGGCACGAGTTGCATGACTTGCGCGGGCGTCTTGCCTTTCAGCAACACCGACGCCTGCGGGCGCGTCGAACGGACATCGACCGAGCCGACCGATGCGCCGTCCCAAGTCACGGCCAAGGATAATTTTCCCGTATCCATCGCTGTTACGATTCCATTAAAAAGCCGCGCAGAAAATCGCGTCGCGACAACGGGATATCCGAAATCTTTTCGCCGTTCAGGCGCGCCGCTTCCAGCGATTGCTTGCGTTCCGCATCGCGCATCCGGTCGGACTGTTCGCCGACAAACAACATCTCCATGATCTGCTCGGCGATGCTCACGGCTTCTGCTTGCGTGGCGATATGCAAGGTCGGCGAGACCAGCGGGCAGGTGTGGCAAACGCCCAGCGCGGCGTCGTTCAGCCCCATGAAATCGTAACTGCCGGAGGGGAATGTCCAGGTCTGCTTCGCGTCTAGCGGCAAGGGTTCCAGTGTTTCGCCGCCCGGCAGCAGCATCAGGTTGATCGTCCATGGCGTGACCAGCACCGCCACATGACACCCGTTCCATTCGCGCCAGCCCACCACCTCGACGCGCAGCGCCGCATTGCAGATCGGCAGCCCCGCCATGCGCGTAGCGGCGATGTCGTCGAATACCGCATGCAATTTTTGCGCGGACGGATTCACTCGTTCGCCGCCATAAACTTGTGCCGGGGCGAGTCGCAGTTCGGGCAGGTCCAGTGCTCCGGCAGTTGCGAGAACGGCGTGCCCGCTTCGATCTGCCACACCGGGTCGCCCTGCGCCGGGTCGTACACATGCCAGCAGATGCCGCATTCCATCACTTGGTCATCAGATAGTTTGCCGTTATCGCCAAGAAACGAGCCTTCGAACATGCTCATCTCAGGCCGCTTCCGTCGCCCGCATGACTTGCAGCCACTCGCCCAGGCGTTCGATGCTGTCCTCGTGATCCTCGCCGGAGGCCAGCGCGACTTCCGGCACATCGGCGACTTCGAGGGTGTTCAGGATCAGCGTATCCATGCTGTTGAAGTATTGCACCCACCACACGTTGGACAGCCGGGTGCTGCCGATGCGGCAATTGCCGTAGCCGCGCGAGAGTATGGTCACCGTGCCGATACCCAGCGTCTGCACCAGACAGTCCATGTCCGCGGGCGACATCGGCAGCAGCGTGAGATTGACGACATGCGCCGCATCGCCGGCCTTGCGCGTTGCGGCCTTGTGCGCGATCTCGACCAGCACCGCCGGCGAATTCATCAGCCCGCCCGATTTTTCCGGGATGGCGCATTCCAGTATTGCGCCGTCCAGCGCCAATTGCCGGACGATGGGCGGAATCGCGCAAGCCATGAGCGCGTCGCTGACCAAGCGTCCGTCGGCGGCATATTCGCGCACCCGCCACACGCTGGCGAACACGGTTTCCTGGATGCGGTATTGCGCCGAGCCGCGCACGGCGATACTCACTTCGCCCTCGCCCATGGTCTGGTTGAGCAGACGCACGACATCCGCATCCCTGTCGAGCAACTCGATGACGGGGACGGGGACGAGAACGGGCGACGAACCGAGCGGCGCGGCGCACATGCGGTCGCGCAACTGCTCGACCACCGCGCAGGCCGCGGCCAGCACCGCGGGGTCGGCCTCGACATCGGCTATCGGCAACGCAAAAGTGGTCATCGCATCCGGCATCGGCAAGTATTGCAACGAATCTTCTTCCGGCTGCGAGCCGGGACCGGCGACGACGGGGATAGGGAATTCTTTCACCATGTGATGCTCCTTAATTCTTTGCACGACTCCATTTTGGCAAGCCACCTATGCACGACCGCCTGCTTTGCTTCCTTCTGATGAAACTACTAGCCATTCGACTAAGCGCGATAAAACTTGCGCTAAGTCGCTGGTTATCCCGCAAGCGGGAGAAGGACCGAGGATGAGGGGCTGAGCACACAGAACATCGTTCAATTTCAACTCAACACCCCTCACCCCAACCCCTCTCCCGCTTGCGGGAGAGGGGCTATATCCATTACCAGTCGCGATTAATGACAAGCAGACACCCCGCCCGCCGCCATCACCGGAATGCCCACCGAAGGCGCGCGTCCGGTCGGTTTGTTCAGCATGGCGGCGATTTCGCGCTGGTACTCGTCCCAGTTGCGCATGCCGTCGATTGCGCCCACGTACTCGCCGTCGCGCACGAACACCAGCGACGGCCAGCGCGCGATGCCGAAGCGCGCCTTCTCCTTGCGCGCCAGATCGGGCGTCACGATGGCGGCGCGCAATCGATCTCCGGTCTGCTTGAGCACCTCGGGCAAGATCACCGCCACATCCCAGGTTTCGGGCTGCTGGTCCGGCTCCTGCGTGAACAGCACCATGCCGTCGCCCGCAGCGGCGATAAAGGATTCCAGCCCGGCTTCGTCCAGCAAACAGATATTGCTCTGCGCGCGCAAGCGCTCCAGCAGCCTGTCGAAACCCGCTTTCATCTCCGCGGCGCGCACCGCCGCAAATTCGACCGTCTCGTTCATGCGCCATCCTTTCTCAAAAAATCCGGCAGCGTGGGTTCGCGGTTCGCGAGGTCGGCGAAACAGCTATCCCAATCGGCCTCGCCGCCATCGGCCATCGCCTGCAAACCGTCCAGCGCGGCATTCACCAGCGCCGCTCTTTCCGCATCGATCACTTCGCGGCCCGCATCCAGAAAAGTCATCAGCCACTGCCCGACCTCCACCCGCCCCAGCAGCATGGTGTTGATGAGCTGCGTGCCGTTGCGGCCCACGCAGATCGCGCTGTGCTCATGCGCTTCCAGCACCTGCATCGGTATGCCCATGCACATATCAAAGCTGCCCGTTCATGACGCGCTCGTCGCCATAGCGGCAAGCCAGCTCGGCGGAAGGCCGCCCCGCTTCGTAGTGCTCCATCTGCAACGCGCGCTGATGCTCGTCGTCCACCACCGGCGAACTTCGTCGCTCATAGGGAATGCCCCATTGCTCGATTTGCGCCAGCGCCACTTCCAGCGCGCGCGGTATCTGCGCCTTGACGATGTCGCGCAGGCTGCCGCCGAAATCTTCCAGTTGCTCGGGCTGCACGCCGATCAGCACCATGGATTCCGGCAACTTGCCGCCCAGCGATGCGCAGGCGATGACTTCCTGGAATCCGGTCTGGTGCAGGCTCATCTTCTTCACGCCCATGAAGCGCGGCACCTCGTCGTCGCGCGCGACCACCATCTCGCCGGGCTGCATGCCATAGTCCACCGCATCGAACACGATCAGATAACGCGCTTCTTCCAGATAAGGCAACAGGTACAAACCCTGCGTGCCGCCATCGAGCACCGTCACCTCGTCGCCGAACCGGTAAGCGGCATTCAGCGCCTCGACGCAACGCACCCCGAAGCCCTCGTCCGCCCACAGGATGTTGCCTATCCCCAGCACCAACAATTGAGTGTTTTTCACATCGAATCTCCAGTGTTACCAGCACCGTAACACAGCAGGAGACATGCCAGCCATCGGGAAAAGACTAGCCGTTAATAATCAACAGACTAATGAATCAGGGGGATAAAACGGAACGCCTCAATGGAAAGTTACTTTCCACTTTGATGTCGTTATGGCGCGATTCGACCTCGTCGATTCGATGCATCCAGTACAAACACGTCTATGAGCTTTTCTTCTGCCGGCGAGAGCTGATCTCGCAATCTGCGAGCCAACTCATCAGCCGTTTTGGGCTTCACACCGGTAGGCGGCGCGGACGATCTTTTGCCGGAATCGTTGAACCAGATCACCAGCAAAATCCCTCGCCCACCTGTCTCCGGCGCGATGATATACAGCGGAATCAATTGCTCGTGGATAGCGCGCCACAAGTCAGGACTGTGATCCAGCTTGATTTCGATAGGCAGATGGAATGCCGCGCCATTGCTGCGATAAGAGAGACGAATATCGGCGCGCTTGGACTCCGCCTCGCGCGTCTCCGGCTGTACATCGACATCGAAAGGAGCCAGCAAGGGCTTGAGCCGCTCGACCAGATAGTCGCGGCAACTGTTCTCCGGCCTGGGATTTTGCGGTTTGTTGTAACCGTCCACATTCCAGAATCGTTTATAGCTATCGGTATTGCTGGTGCGAATTTCGACTGCCAGTTTCTCCAGAAAATCGGAGGCCAGTGCCGCCAGATCGGCCACATTCGCGGGCTTGCGGTTATCCAGCGACTGGATGACCTGCTCTATATCCGGATGCCGGAATGTAGCCTCGCGCCGACTGACCTGCTGAGTCTGCTGCACGTTGCGAATAACGTCGTGCCAAGCGACCAATCCCGGCTGGGCAAGCAGCCCGCGCAGCACACACCCAACATCCTCGCCGGGCATACTGCCCAGCTTGTTCAGCAAGGCTTGCACATAATCCCTTTCGTTATCGGCACGAGTAACGAATCCATCGCCTGTCGCCCATCGCGGCGTACAGCGCGGCCCCAGCAACTCGATCAGCCACCCCATGCTCGCAACCGATAAAACATAGTCTTTTTCCTGAGTCCTGTGCCACCCCGAATACATGAATGCGGAAAGATGATTAATGCGCACCACTTTGCCGCCAATCTGCTTCCGCACAATGGGCTCGTAAATCTCGGGCGCGACAATCAACCCCGTTGCCAGCCAGTACACGCGTTGAGCGACATCCAACCCCTTCAGCGCCAACCTTTTTTCAACCAATGCCAGCAAGGCCGTCCTGTCCGCACAGCCAATCGCCGCCTTGAGCAAATATTCCAGCGAGGAAATCTGCTGCTGGTTACTGCGGATTGGATAGCTTTCCAGTAGCGGGATAGCGACCAGCCCGGCGACATCCCGATAATCGGGGTCGTAAACGAGTTGATATAGTCCAGTGATGTGCTGCACCTTGCCCGCCAGCATGGTACGGACGTATTCGGTCAACACCTTCGCTGCCAGTATCGAGCGAGACAGGCTGAGCGGCTTGATCCAGACGGGTTCTTCGCCCGCGCCATAGGCGTACCAGAACGCCAACGCTTTTTCCGCAAGCTCATCGCTCAGCGTAAATATCATGGCTGAATTTTCCTGATACAGCTTTTCCATGCAGACGAGGAAGGGCAAGAGGATAAGATGCTGGCGATGATCGACGGCCAAGGAAAATATCCCCTCGACTTGCGGCAGATCGGAGCGATCCAATATTTTGCACAAGCCGTTTTTTGCAGCAACAATCAGTTCCTCATCGTTATTCAACAATTCAGACAGACGCTCTTCCCCGGTTTTTCCGTTTACTCCGCTGTAGAGATCGAACCATGCCGCCGCAAGATGATGCAATGCCTGCGGATGAGCGCGGCCTTCTTCGATGCTGGATTTATGCTCGCGGAAATATCTTATTCGTGCCGCCAGTTCGGCTTCGCGCTCCTGCTTCATCTCGCTCTCGAGCGCAATTTGATCCTGCCGCCAACTTTGGCTTTCCAAATCGCATTGGCTGGCATTCCGAAATGCGTCGGCGAACTCGGGATATTGAGCGACAAATTCCTCGAAGACGTCCAGAGACAATCCCTTTTGGCCTTCGCTTTCATGCAGCAACACCCCAAAGGCTTGGTAGAAAAAACCTTCGCGCAGCTTGACCTCATGAGCGGCAAGCGCCTGCTCCAGCCACCATAGGCCGATGCCCTCCGGCCTCTTGGCACCGTGGAGCCGTTTGGTCACTTGGTAAATTTGCCAAGAAACATTCTCCAAGTCGGTGATGCCGTGTATGCCAGCCCCAAGGATAGCCAAATACCGTTCCGGATGAGAACCGATCCAATCCTTGATTTGCTGCCCACTTTCTTTATCCAGATGATCGAAAGCGAACTCGTCCAGCCCTATGGACAGCCAGCGATACAGACGCTCAACCTCAACCTGCTCGCCATAAACTTGTAGTCCGCGAGCCAGCAGACTAACCGCCATGCAAGCAGCTTGCCTATCGACCATCTGCCCCCTCAAATACGGGATATTCATTACACTGACCGCATCCAGCAAAATCGGCAAATCAGCATCGGAAGCGCGTTGCGACAGCTCTCTTTCCCAAAACACTTCGTAGTGAGAAATTGAACCAAAACCGCGCCCGAGTTGCAGATATTTCAGGATGCCGCTGGCCGGAATATGCTGCGGAAACAGTTGATATAACAACAAGCCGAGCAGGCGAAATTCGTTGTCTTCCACCTTGCCCAGCCGTATGTCTTCGGCAAGCTGCACCAAGCTCTCATACTCTTCCGGATACTGGCTCGTAAAAGCCTGTAGCGCGCTTACCCGCACGCCTTCCCAATGCGTCGCGTCACGAACAATCCCCATCAATGCCGATTGCAATCCGGGAATCACAGGAGAACGGTTGAGTCCCTCCAGCACACAATCCAATACGCTTTGATCCGATTTTTCGCGAGACGGGCTGCTAAACAGTCTCAACAAATGCGGCATCATGTCCTGCGTGGTCAGTGCAGCAAATGCGCGCGTACCCCAGTTGTAATTGAGATGGCCAGTCTTTTCCGCCTCTCGCCTCAGCGAGTCCAGCAGCAACACCTTGGCTTCCGGCGAAAAAAGCTGCGCATCTCCATACAACACCATGCCGAGCGGATCGATTTCGATCATACGATCTCGCGCTTGCGTGTTGAGCGCCGCCAGCCAAGCCATCAAGCCGCGCAACGCCGCCACGACTCCGCCATCGAAGCCGGTAGCCAGCGCCAGAATGCGGCTGACCGGCAAGCCCTGTTTTATTTTTTCGGCGATGAATCTTGCTCCCAGATATTCCGCAACACTGCGGTGGACATAGCTGTATTCGTCGTCCCCCAGATATGTGAACAAACGGCCTCCCAGCGCGGCCTGCCTCAACTTGCTGTCCGTTGCATTCAAATCGCTCAAGCCGATTTCGTCGTTAGCTCTGGCATTGCCTACCCGTATGGTTGCAGCATTGGCAAGCAGTTGCACCGCGAACAGCCAGCCTGCCGCATCCAGCAATTGGGGAACTGTGTATGGCTGGCGCGGCGTCTTGGCATCGACCGCCAGTTTCTTGCAGGCCAGTTCGTAAACTTCCAGCTTGGTGGTCGGCCAGGTATCGCCCTCCACGGCATCTATCATCATGTCGAGGGTTTGCGGGTTGTAGAGCAAACCTTCCAGATTGAATTTGCCCGCGTTATCCAGAAACAGTTCGGCGTTCTGGACGCGATCATCATGCTTGAGGATTTCAACGACCTGTTCGTGGCCGAGCGGCTCCAGGTAAAGTTCGGCGACTTTTCCGTTCGGCGCACAGGATTTCAACGCCTCGGCATCGCTGTTGCCCAGCCAGTCTGCCGCGCGGCAGGACAACCGGAAACGCGGGCGGCCCAATCTATCGAGCTTGCCGCGCAGTGCTCCCAGCGGGGTATGCGGATCGTTGCGACCGGCGCGGGTTTCGTCGAGGCCGTCGATAAACAAAACCTTTCCCCGCCATTCTTCACGCTCGTAATCGATGAAGTCGCGCGCCGTCAGGTAGTGGCCGTTCTCGGTCTTGTCCGCCTCGTCTTTGAACAGGCGCGACTTGCCCGCGCCCGGATCGCCCAGCAACACATAAGCGTCCAACTGCCGAAAATACTCTGTATTGGCAATGATGTTTTTAGACGGGTCTTCTTCCCGTGTGCTGCATTTGCGCGGAACGAAGTGAAGCATGATTACCCCAACCAATCGGCAGCAGAATGCGATAAAAACTCCGCCAACGGCACTCCACCTGCACCAACCAATATTTTCTTCGCACGAGGAAAGTGCCCGACAAACACATCCAAGCCCCTGATCGGCCTCGTCCTAGCAGCGCTCTTCACTTCGATTGCGCAAAGCTTGCTGCCTCTGGATAAAACAAAATCGACTTCATTACTGCCGTCGCGCCAGTAATGAAGCTTGGTATCTTCGTCGCAAGTGTTGAGCAAGTGCGCGCCCACCGCGCTCTCCACCAACCGCCCCCAATAGCTGCGATCTGCTTGCGCTTCAGCGAATGTGTAGTCCTGCATGGCCGACATGAGTGCGGTGTTGAACACATTCAATTTTGGAACGGAGTTTCGTTTACGAACTTCCTGCTCGGCGAACTTGTGCAGTCCGGCCAGCAGCTTCGCCTGCATGAGCAAATTCAGGTAGTCCGCTAACGTCTCCGTATGTTTGGCTTCGTTGATCGAATCAATCATTTTGGTCAGAGACAATTCTTGACCGGAATAGTGACAACCCAGTTCAAAAAGTTGCTTGAGCAGCATTGGATTTTTGATGCGCACCAGTTGCACAATATCCTTTTCGATATTGGGCTGGATCAGACTGTCCCGCACATATCGCCTCCAACGCGCCTCTTCGCGTATCAGCGAGGCGCTACCCGGATAGCCGCCGAAATAGATGTACTCCTCCAAGCTGAAATCGAATGCCTGCTGCATTTCGGCCAATCCCCAATGACTGACCGTAATGGTTTCGAAACGCCCAGCCAAGCTTTCGGAAAGCCCTTTCTGCATTAACAACGGAGCCGAGCCCAGCAACACGACATGCATGCTCAACCCTTTGGCGCGGTCGCTATCCCATAGCCCCTTGACCACCTCCGACCATTGTTCGATTTTTTGAATTTCGTCGATGGCGAAAACGAAATTTTCTTCTGGGAATTCAGCTTGCGCAGAGACGGCAGCCTTCTGCCCCTCTTGCCATTTAGCCTGACGATTCCGGGCTTCCTGCCAATGGTATTGCAACCATGCGGCATCTTTTTTCTGCGGCGGAGACAGGGCAGTCGATGCATCGCCGGACATATCTGTCTCCCAAATATTGCCGGGCTCTTCGTCAACCGACACGTAATATCCCCGCGCGGGGCTCTGCTCGATAACATCCCGAATCATCGTGGTTTTACCGACCTGCCGCGGGCCCGCCAGTATGTTGATGAAATGTACCTTCTCGCCTAACCGCTGCTTGAGAGTCTGCTCTTGTGGGCGCTTGAAAATCATTGCATTTACGTTACCGAGTAAAATTACTCAGTAACGTAACATGCATTGAATAGATTGTCTATTTTATATTTACAGCAGCGTCAGCCCATCTGCACGCCTGCAGTAGTACATCTGCTTGACCTGATGCAAATCCCAAGCGAACTGCATTTCCAGCCAGAAGGCGACATCCGTGCCGAAATGCAATGCCAGACGAACTGCGGTGTCCGGCGTGACCGCACGTTTGCCGCATACCAGTTCGTTGATGCGGCGGCGCGAGATGCCGAGCGCGATAGCCAAGGCATCTTGGGAGATTTTGCCCGGCGTCAGGTAGCGGGTCTCAAGGAAGTGACCGGGATGAACCGGCGCGCGCGGTGCGGACCAATAAAAACGCGGGCTTTTGCCCGCGTTTTTTCCCACCTTCGGCAAGGTCGCCAGATCGCCTGTTGCGATGCTTGCCACCCGTTTTCCCCGCTATTCCCGGAAGGTGCGCTGACCGCTAATCATGGCGCTAATCATGGTCTGGCGCGACAGGATGTCTTCGCGGATCGCCGTGTAGATATGCAGGATCATGAACAGGACGATGCCCCACGCGACCATGTGATGCCAAGTATGCACATCCTGGCTCTGCCCGAACAAGGGGATCAGCCAGCCGGTGAACAGGGTATGCGACCAATGGCCTTCCTGCGCGCCTTCGCCGTACAGCGCGAATCCGGTTGCGATCATGAACGTGCCGCCCAGCGTGATGGCGAAGAACATGAACAGATGGCCTAGCGGGTTATGCCCGACATACTTCTTCGGATATTTTTCGATGAACAGGTACCAGCGCATTTCCTGCACCAACCCGGCCCACCAGTTTTTGTCGGTCACCGGCAACATGAACAACTGCCGCGCATGGTGGTTGCCCACGAATGCCCAGTACAGCCGCAGCAGCATGCCGATGGCGAAGACATATCCGGCGGCGAAGTGGGCGAAGCGGATATATCCCATCAGGAAGTTATCGCTCGCCTCGCCCGCCACGCTGGGCAGCGGGCTGGCGATCAGATAGCCGGTGACCGCCATCACCACGATACTCAACGCGTTGAGCCAGTGCCAGATACGCACCGGCGCTTCGTACACGTAAACCGTATTGCCCGCGGCGGTGATCGCCGATTCGTCGTCTTGCGATTTGACTGACATGACAGACTCCTTTCCGTGCGCGTTAGCGTACCGTGATCTTGCTCAGCTCCTGGCCCTCGGGCGACATGACATGGGTCGAGCATGCCAAGCAAGGGTCGAAGCTGTGCAGGGTGCGCAAGATCTCCAGCGGTTGATCGGCCTGGGCCAGCGGCGTATCCATCAATGCGGCCTCGTATGCGCCGATCTGGCCTTTGGGGTCGCGCGGACTGCCATTCCATGTGGTCGGCACCACGCACTGGTAGTTGTCGATCTTGCCGTCCTTGATCTTGATCCAGTGGCCGAGTGCGCCGCGCGGGGCTTCGGTGAAGCCCACGCCCTTGGCCTCCTTGGGCCAGGTGGACGGATCCCATTTCTCGACGTTGGCCGTCGCGGTGTCGCCCGCCTTGAGGCTGGCCATCAGCTTGTCGAACTGCTGCGATTGCAGATCGGCGCAATACAGCGTTTCGATGCCGCGCGCGGCGGTGCGCCCCAGGGTGGAGAACAATGCGCCGACTGGCAGGTCGAGCTTCTTCAGCACGCTGTCTATGGTGTCCTTGATGAACGGGAATTGCTGGGGCTGTACATAACCCAACAACATTCTGGAGAGACAGCCGACTTCCATCGCGTTACCCTTCCAGCGCGGGGCCTTGATCCACGAATACTTGGCGCTTTCGTCCACCGCCTCGATCCTGGTGCGCGTGCCCTTGAAGTTCGGGCCTTCCGGGTGATAGTTCGGCTCGGTGACGCCGTCCCACGGATGCAGGCCACGGCTCTCGTCGGCGTACCTGTACCAGGAGTGATTGACGAATTCCTGTATTTCCTCCGGATCGCGCAGGTCCACCGCATGCACCTTGGACAGGTCGCCGTCGATGATCGCGCCGCGCGGGAACAGCAGGCTGGAGGCGCTGTAGTCGTTGGCCTTGCCCGGAATGTCGCCGTAGGACAGCACGTTCTTGGAAGACAAACCGCCGCCGTAACCCCAGCCTTTGTAGAAGGACGCGATGGCGAGCAAATCGGGGATATACACCTTCTCCACGAACTCCTTGCTGCGGTCGATGATGCTCTTTACCAGATTCAGCCGCTCCATGTTGATCGCGCCGACCGCGCCGGTGTCGTTGATGTTGATCGCGCAAGGCACGCCGCCCACCAGCCAGTTCGGATGCGGATTTTTGCCGCCGAAGATGGTGTGGACTTTGACGATCTCCTTCTGGAAATCCAGCGCTTCGAGGTAGTGCGTCACCGCCATCAGGTTTGCTTCCGGCGGCAGTTTGTACGCCGGGCTGCCCCAGTAGCCATTGCTGAACGGGCCGAGCTGGCCGGATTCGACGAACTTCTTCAGCCGGTTCTGCACGTCGCGGAAATAGCCGGGCGAGGACAGCGGCCAGTCGGAAATGCTTTGCGCCAGCTCCGAAGTCTTCTTCGGATCAGCCTTGAGTGCGCTCACCACGTCCACCCAATCCAGCGCATGCAGGTGATAGAAATGCACCAGATGGTCGTGTACATACAGATTCAACTGCATGATGTTGCGGATGGTGTTGGCGTTTTCGGGAATCTGGATTTGCAATGCATCTTCCACCGCGCGCACCGAAGTCAGCGCGTGCGTGCCGGTACACACGCCGCAGATACGCTCGGTGAAGGCCCATGCATCGCGAGGATCACGGCCTTTGAGGATCACTTCGAGTCCGCGCCACATCGTGCCGGTGGAGACGGCGTTAGTGATGACGTTGTTGGCGTTCAGATTCACTTCGACGCGCAAGTGGCCCTCGATACGGCACACCGGATCGACCACCACGCGCTTACCGCTGTTGTCGAGCTTGAAGCCCTGAGTTTCGTAAGCTGACATGATTATTTGTCTCCCTTGTTCTGATCGTTCTTATCGTTGCGCGCCTTGTTCAACGCACTGACTGCCGCATGCGCCGCCACGGCCGCACCGGCGATGCCCGCCACCGTTCCGCCGACCCTGTCGGCATTGGATTCGACGCCGAATTCCTTGATGTCGGTGACGCGGTCGTAGAACCCGCCCTTGTCCCAAAAACCGTCCTCGGAACATCCGATGCAACCGTGACCGGACTGGATCGGGAAGGACACGCCGCCGTTCCAGCGCACGGTGGAGCAGGCGTTGTAAGTCGTCGGGCCTTTGCAGCCCATCTTGTACAGGCAGAATCCTTTACGCGCGGCTTCGTCGTCCCACTCTTCGACGAACTGGCCCGCATCGAAGTGCGGACGGCGATAGCATTTGTCGTGGATGCGCTGGCCGTAGAACATCTTCGGACGCCCCTGGCGATCCAGTTCGGGAATGCGATCGAAAGTCAGCATGTAAGTCACCACCGCGGTCATCACTTCCGCGATGGGCGGACAGCCCGGCACCTTGATGATGGGCTTGTCGGTGATGACCTTGTGTACCGGTGTGGCTCGGGTCGGATTCGGCTTGGCGGCCTGCACGCAGCCCCACGAGGCGCAGGAACCCCAGGAGATGATGGCCTTGGCGTCGGCGGCGGTTTCTTTCAGCACCTCCACGAACGGGCGACCGCCGTGGATGCAAAACATGCCGTCTTCGTTCAGCGGCGGGTTGCCTTCCACCGCGAGGATGTAATTGCCTTTGTACTTGGTCTTCACCTGCTCGATGATCGCCTCGGCCTGATGTCCGGCGGCGGCCATCAACGTATCGTCGTAATCCAGCGAGAGCATGGACAGCACCACGTCTTTCGCCAGCGGGTGCGCGGAACGGATAAACGATTCGGAACAGCAGGTGCACTCCAGACCGTGCAGCCAGATCACCGGCGTGCGCGGCTTGGTCTCCATCGCATGCGCGATCTTCGGCGCCATCGTCGGCGACAAGCCCAATGAAGCGGCGGTCAAACTACAGAACTTCAAGAAACTGCGGCGCGAAATCCCCTGCCTCCTCATCACCTCATAGAATGTTTCGACTGACATTTCTGCTCTCCCTTGTTATTGGCACAGGCAACTCACGCACAATCAACCGTCCGCCCGAAACGGAAAATCATCCTTGCTTACCGTGTGTGAAATAACAAGTTCCGTGCCACAGCGTAGAAATACAAAAATCCACTATTGATTTAATTAGTTAGACAGACCATCCCCATCCAGCCCGGTTTTCCGGAATGCCAATCCGATGCGCGCATATCCCGATGGGGTGGAAAGCGCCCTTCCACCTTACATATGAGATTCTTTACATTTATATGAATGACAGCCGAATGCGATACAGGAAGCGCGAATGCGCAAAATCAGGGATTCAACTGCTGCAACACGGTCAAGGGAGGTTAGTATCCCGTTTTTCAGGCAGTCGTATCGACGATACGACCGATGTGATAATCGTTTTCCG